>Ga0196889_1000001_pt1 | contig 118629 bp, 128 predicted proteins | sample VirMetDEL_Nov_12_FD_166415 | JGI IMG/M metagenome (GOLD analysis project Ga0196889, IMG submission 166415) | Aqueous microbial communities from the Delaware River and Bay under freshwater to marine salinity gradient to study organic matter... | ecosystem: Environmental > Aquatic > Marine >...
AAAAACCTTTAAAGGTTGTTTAAAATCAACTAAAACCTTACCACCACTAACATTAGAAGATTTATTAACTTCAACTACATTATTACTTTTTTCCTTTTTTTGTGAAGCATTTAATAGCTCTTTAGAATAAGCAGAATTAGAGTTTTTACCTGGTTTAACATCACTATATTGATTTGAATTATCTTCAATAGAACCAATTTTTTTAGTATTATTTAATAATTCTTTAGAATAATCAAAATTTGAGTTATCACCTAATCTAGCTTCTTTATTTAAAAGCTTATCAATAGGACCATCTTTTTTAGCACCAACCAATGTATCATTTGAACTAAATGGTATTGCACTCTCACCTGGTCTACTAATAAAATCTTGTTGTGTTGTTGTTCTCTTAAGACCTTCTTCAGCTTCACCAAATTCTTTATATGCCCCATATAAACCACCTAATAAAGCACCTACACCAGCACCAATAGGACCAAACATCATTCCTAATCCAGCACCTTGTAAAGCCATACTTCCAACTCCTAAAGCTTTACCAGCACCACTCTTTGGGTCATCCATTTTACTTCTACCGTAATCTAACCCCATTCCAGCAACACCTAAACCGATTCCAGCACCAACCGCTCTTGTAGTCCCCATAGCGTATTTACCACCCATAAAACCTTTACCTTTCATTTTATCCATACGACTCATTGGCGTTAAAGGTTTTTCCTGTGGACCAAAAGGTGGTTTCACTTTTCCAGCATCTTTACCACTACCAAACATATCACCCATAGGTCCCCCTAAATTAAACCCTGTTCTTAATAGTCTACCATTAGCTATCCACATAGCTGCTTTACCAACTAAATACCCAGCACCTAAAGTTAGAGCACTTGTAATTGGGTTATTAGCTATAAATTTAACAATAGTACCAGCTAATTCACCAACCCATTTACCAAAATCAACTAACTTATCAGTGATTCCACTTTCAATAGCCCATTTATGGAAGTCCCCTATACTATTTTCTAAAGCATTTGCAAATGCTTCAAAGCCTGGTAATAATACAGACCTAAACATATTTTCTAAACCTTCCCATCTTTCAGCAAAGGTCATCGATTGTTCAGCATTTTTCTTAAGGGTTTGTTGATATTCCATTTGAGATTTAACAATTTCAGGAGTTATCTTTTTAAGTGCATTAACACTTTCTTCAACCATTTCATCACCTACTCGCATTTTAACCTTAAATTCCTTATCATCTTCATCCCAATTAGCTAAACCTGATAAAAATGTTTTATCGTCTTTATCAAAAATACTTGACATACCACCCTCTATTTTAGCGAATTTAGCGGCCATTTTAGCAGATTGAGCTAAACTTTCAAATTCTAATCCAGTGGCGTTTGCAACTTCCCTTAACCTATGCAACTCCATTGGGTCGATAGAAACCTCACCTGTGACATCGTTAAATTTTGCAGTTTGTTTAGTAGCATTAATAATATCTTCGGTTAAACCAGCCATATCATTTCTACTTCTATACATTAATTCAAAGGGGTCCCCTAGTTGAGCCCAAGCACCACCTAAAACTTGTAATTTAGCCGCAGCTTCTACAGCACCTTCAGGTGTGATAAGATTTTCAGCGAAATTAGCAATAGAACTCATTTCAAACTTAAATTTAGTAGCTAATGCCGCCATTTTTGTTAAACCCTTAACACCACCTTTAAAATTGTATTTGTGAAGTAATTTAATGTTCTTCTGAACATTTTTAATTACTTTACCACTACTAACACCCATTTTATGTGAAGTATGTAACATATCTTCAACTAAATCAGCACTACCTTTAGCGGAAATATTAAAACTATCCATTTCCGCTGCAAATTCAGCAGCACCTTCAACACCTAAAACAGTACCTTTAGCCAATTCACCCATAGCAATTAATTGCTCTTCAGATAATTGAACACCCCTACCTATATTATCACTATATCTACCTTGAATTTTAGCCAAATCAGCAGTACCAACACCAATAGCTGTTGTAGTAATAGAAGATTTATAAATGTTATTTCTAAAACCATTAGCTTGGTTAGAAAGAACTCCCATTGAAAGTTCGGTTTCTTTAACAGCTTTTTGTTGGTCTAATAAATAACCACTTTGTTTAACAAGTTTCTTACCTAAATTACCAACTTGTTTACCAACGTCTTTGAATGTAACCGCTAATAATTTAACTTCTTTAACAGCATCTTCATGAATATTTAACCTTTTTTGAGCTTTAATAATATCCTCATCAAGAAGTTCAATCTCAGTTTTTTTATGAGTAATTAAACGTTCTTTTTTATCAATTTCGCCTTGACTAACCTTACTACCCTTGGCTTTCATCGCAAGTAAAATTGCCTCCTGTTTTTCTAATTTTTCATTTAAAGCAGTACGTTTCCCTGTAATAAAATTTATATTAGATTGTAATTCTTTAGTTTCGTTTAAAAGTTTATTGTAATCACTTAAACTTTTAGAAGCTTCACGAATTAATTTAACTTTCTCAACATGTGCATTAATGTCATCGTCTTTCTTAGCCATTCTTTACTATTTTTATCGCACCTTTACCATATAGTTTACAACTAAGGTCTTTATTACAAAAATTTATTTTTACATTATAAATTGATGGTTCTAACTCTTTTAATATTTCTAATTCCCAATGACCTTGTTTTTTAGTGCCAATTTTAATTATATTACCTTTTTGAATTTTACCAGTGTATAATTTATTATTTTTAATTAATTTATGTGAAGCGTTAACAATAACACTATTCGTTAATAATTTAAATCTAACGTCATTTCCTTTAGTTAAGTAAGAGTCGCTGGTTGATTTCTGATTTAAAATTTTATTAATTTGATTAACACCTTTAGGGGATGCGTTTGTTAATGTATCCCAAAAACTTGGTGTTTTTTCAATAGCCTGTAAGAATTCAGGGCTAACTTCAATCTTATCAATTAACTCTTTTTTAGTGAGTTCTCTTTCTTCATCACTTTCTAAATCTTCATCACCTTTATGAACTTCAATTGCTATTATATTATTTATTGGTAATAATTTATTATTTGAATACAGATTCAATACTAAATCATTATTTTTAAATTTAACTAAATCATTAAAATCTAAATAAATGTTACGATTTCTAAAAATATTAGCTAATTTATCCATTCTACCACTATTAGCATTACCACTTTCACTTTCAGTTTCAATATCTTCTAACGTACAAGTCAACCGTTTAGGTTCAACCCCAACAACCTTCAATAAGATAGTATTCACTAAAACCACATTTTTACCTTTATTTTCTTCCGATGAAATATAAATAACATCACCTTCCCCTGTAGTCTTTAATTCAGAGTTCATATCATCTATTCTTTGAACATTTTCTGGGTCATGTACATCAATTACTTCAATATCACCACCACTTTTACCAGTTAAAAATTCTTTTACAGATAATTTCTCTTCTTTACCTTCAAATTTAGAGCTTTTTTTATCACTATCATATTCATGTAAAGTGAGTATACTATCTACCATAGCATCTTTAGTAAAAGTATACCAGATTTCACTTTGTTTATCCACCATAACAATCCTACCAGCTAAATTTTCAACTATCTCAAATGCCCTTTCAGACCCATCCTTTAAAACAAGTCTAACCATATTGCCATCAGCCATTGATGAAAAACTATCCTTTAACTGAGCTTCAATCAATAATGAATTGAGAATACTAAAAGCTTTCGTTATATCAACCATAATAAATTCTTTTTATATAAATATCTAATAATAATAAAACCCCTAAAATTTAGGGGTTTTTTCTATCTTGGTGTAAATGTCCTTGTTTGGCTATTTTTACCTGTTTTAACTACTTTAGCACCAGAAGATTGTTTTTCTTCTGAATCTAAGTGTTCGTTTTGTAATGTAATAATAAAGAACCTTCTTTCGTAAGTCGGCATTTTCATTACATCGTCATAAGAAAACCCTAAATGCTTTTTACAAATATAGATTTCCTCAAGTAAATGACGTTTATACTCCAAGTTCAGGCCAAAAAAATGATAGGTTAAGGGGAAGAAACGTGTCGATTGACCCACCCCCAGGAGTCTGAACAGTGATATTCATATCAATGCCAGATTCAATTTCATTAACTTTTTTTCTAAAAGTCCTAACGTCACCAATTCTCATTTTCTTATCAATGAAATCACTAACGATTTCTTTATCATAATTACCATCAATTGCAATAATTTGCCTTTTCAAAGTATATGTTGATGCATCATTAAATTCGGGGCCAGATTCTTCAGTCATTTTTTCAATATGCTCTTCAATCTCATCAACATCACCAACATTTAATAATCTATAAGTAACTGTACTTTGACTAATAGGTAATTTATATGTAAAGTGACCATCTTCATTAGGTTTTTCAGTTAAATACTTAATACCCAATTTAGACAAATCTATTTCAGCATCAAATTGTTTATACTCATTTTCAGGGTCTGATAATTTAATATTGTACATTGCACCATAACCAGTAGCACGTAACCAAATCATGATTGCATTCCTGTCTCCAACATGTAAATCTTTATATTTAATTGAAGAATCTAACATTTTTCTATTAATTAGAATTTCTAAAAATTTTCCTGACTTTAAAAGGTTTGGGTTTGTGATGATATTCTCATCCATAGCGTTTAAATAAGCTACTTTTAATGAACTTTTACAGTTTTTGTATAATAACCCTTCACTTGGCAATTTTATTAGGTCAAACGGTACGTTTTCTTGTGGTCTACTTAATTCGGCATATTTATCCTCATCAGGTAACTCAAAATTTTTGTGTGATTTAACTTCGGGTTGTGAATAAGTGATTTTAGCTTTACTTTCATCGATAAAATCCGATTCAATACCTTGAGACTCTGCTTTTTTCTTAGCAACTAATTCGTCTCTTAATCTTAGCTGTTCAGATAACTTATCAAGACTATCTTTAGTCATTTGGGCTTGAGCATCTAACTCACCATTAGGTTTATTCTTTTCGATAACACCTATTTCATTACTGGCTTGGGCAGCAATTTTAGTGCCCGTTTCGTTAGCCTCTTTCATAGCGTCAGACATTTTATCTGATGCTGGAAATACTTGTGGTTTATTTTCCATTTTAAAAAACTTGTTTAAATATATTATATACTATAAATACTTAAAGTAAAGTTTTTTTTTACTAATCTAATTCCATATCGGTGATTCTTTCACCATCTTCATCAGAAAACCATTGACTACTTTCAACATCAGTTGGTTCTGGTTGATTTAATAGACACCCACAATCTTCTTCAATTTCTTCAGTTTCCTCAATAGTTTCCATATCATCACCTAAAAACATCGCTTCATCAATATCTTCTTCATTGGCATACTTCCCATCCCAACTAAATGCACTTTCATTACATCTTTGTTCAAAAAGCATATTAGCTTTTTTCATTGCAATTTTTTTATCTTGTCTTCTCATTGTTTTTTACTTTATCATAAGCTTCAAACCCATAATGGTCATCAACAAAAGTTTTGATATCATTATCATTATATTCTAACGCTTCCCCATTTTCAATAGCTTCTTCTGGTGAATAATCTGCTAAATAACCACCATGTTTTGATGTGATACTATGTAAGTGTTTTGCTTTTTCTAAATCACTGTATAATATATAGGCATCACCATAAATACCATTACCATCTCGCTTAACAACCATCAAATCAACACTACTATTATCTTTAATGTATTTATTGAACCATTTTTCAATAAATGGGCCAAGAAGAAATGCCACATTTCTATCCCCTTTTAAAACGGACATCATGGCACCCCAATCAGTGTGAGCGTCACTAGCACTAATTGTTTCATTTAAATATCTTTGTTCAAAAAGAAGGTTTACCTTCTTCATGTGTATTTTTTTATCGTACCTTCTCATTATTTTAACATTCTAGATAATTCAGGAAATATGTCTGGAACATATGTATACTCTATTTTTTTCTCCTGAATCGTTGGGTCTTCGGCATTAACCCTTTCTTGAAAACGCTTATTAGCTTCCACCATAGCCGTTTTTTTATCTTGTCTTCTCATAACTTTTATAAATATTTAACCCATGCCCAGAATTTTCTAGTTTTAAGATAATCTGGGTTTCCTTCATTTGTTTTAGCCTCTCTTTCAAAAGAAAGGTTTTGATATGCTTTAGTACCAAATATAAATAATTTAATAAACCACTCTAATGTATAAAAAACATAAAATGGTATTACCAACATTTCAATTTGTTGTTTTATATGAATACTTTCATGTCTAATTATATTTTTTGGGTTATTTTTATACTTCTCACGTAAGATTATAAATGGGAATAATGTAATTCCACCTATTGACATAAAAATGCTAAGGTTTTTTAAAAAGTTGTCGTTGTATTTAATTATTGGTATCTTCATAATTATAAATAGTTTATTAAATAAAAAAAACCACTTTAGTAGCGAAACTTAAGTGGTTTTAATAGCCGTTAGACTATAATCGGTCCTAAACCGTTTATTTTAATTTTTCTTGTTCTTCAATTTCTTGATTATCAATATCTTCATATATATCTTTTAAAGTTTCACCTCTAGTGACCCTTTTATAAATTATAACCCCAAGTACTAGTGCTATACATGCTATTCCTAAAATATTTTGTATCTCCATTTATCTTTATTTAATTTTTATAATTATTTAGAATAATAAAATTGCTCTATCAAATCTTAATGTTGCGTTAACTTCAGCTATCCCATCATCTTCCATTGATAAATCACCAAATCCAACGTTGGTTAACATAGTCCCTTGTAATTGCCATTTCTCAACAACAACTCCAGTTGGGTCTAACATTTCTATTTCAACATCTTTTTTATATCCAGCAGCATAACCTTGTCTACCTGTTACAGATTCAGATTGTAATCTAACCCATTCCATAATAGCTTGAGATGTAGATGGTCCAATAGCGTCTCTAAACACTACTTCAATAGTTTCCCATGTAAATCTACCAATAACCCACGTTGATGTGTTTAAGAATGGTATTTCAACTTCGCCTTGCGTAATTGAAGGACGTGATGCGCTAGATAACCACCATTGTTGAATACCTAATTCAGCTGGAAATCTCATTAACCATCTATTCTTTTTCTTTGGCTCATAAGGTACTGGCATTTTCATTAGTAAATCACTCATAATATTTTTGTTTTAATTTTTAAATTGTTTATTTAATAATAAATATGTAAGGAAAGATTTATTTTCCCTTACATATTATATTTTTTTTATACGTCTTCAAAAGAAGCACCAGTATTCATTACAACAAATTCAACAGTTATGAACTCTAAAGCTCTAGTTGGTTTGATGAAAATTCTACCATTTAACTCACCTCTATCAATTGATTCTGGTGAAGTATCAACTTCCACACGGAAATCTGTAAGACCTCTTTCACTTCTAATGTTTTCAAGAATTGGGTTAACCAATGACTTGAATTGATTTCTTACTACCTCATCATTTTGTTCAAATAATAATCTTATTGATACAGCAGAAATTAATTTTCTAGCTTGTAATAATAATCTTCTAACGTTAAGTCTGTTTAATGCAGTTTCTTTAACTTGTAAGTTTTTATTACCAAATATAATTAAACCTTCAGAAGCAAACGTTGCGATTGGGTTAATTCTACCCTCATACAATGTATCTCTTTCATCTAAAGTTAATTTTTTTCTTGCTTTGATACCACTTACAACACCTCTTTGAACACCCGCCACAGCAAACCATGGGAATGATACATTATCAGTTAATGCAATGTTTCTAACAACATCTCTAGTTGGTGGTAAGTAAACTAATACTTCATTATCACTATCTTTTACTTGTATCCAAGGCCAGTATGTTGCAGTATAGTTACTATCTATTCCTGTGTTATCTAATCTATTAACTAAATCATCAACCTCAATCACCGCTTCATTTTCATAATCTGGTGTTGTTGCAATATATATTGAATCACATCTTTTTTCTTCTACCATTTCAATAGTAGCGTCAACTAAATTTGTATTATTTAAAGTATCAATACCTGGTGTTGCTAATACATTAATGTTAATTGCTTCAGGGTTATTGAAAGTGTTAATTGCTTCAAAATAAGCATAGTAATCAGAAGTAGTTCCTTCGTCACCAGTACTTGTTATTTTTATATCAATCGCACCACTAGATTCAGCTAAATCACTTTTAGTTTGACCTTTAGCGTAAGTGTCGGTATTAGTTCTACCATCTCTATATATATCCCATCCATCAAAACCACCGTAAGGTGCCATCGTGAATTTTCTTGAATAAATTTTATTATAAGTAGTGCCAGTTAAATCTAAATCATCGTCAGTTTTAAATGGATAAAGACCAGCGTCTAATATAGAACCATTGACTGTCAATCCACTCGCATCGATATCCATATGGAATCCATTAGTCATACCACTTGTTACCGTAATATCAGTACCTAAGTAGTTAAAGAAATTTTGGTCAATACCTACAGTATCAGATAAACCTAAATAGATTTTTCTAATTTTAGAGTAAGGTAAGTATTCGGTATTATAGTTAATTGAAGGTGCTAATTCACCACCACTGTAAACCCTTGCAGGTAAACCTGTGAAACCAGCTGGAAATGAAGTTGATGTATCTTCATCAATATCCAATTCAAGTAATACGTAATTTGAATTAGATGCGTAAAAACCATCTAACGTACCGATTCTTCTACCAATAAAATTATCAGAAGTTGGGTCCATAGTACATCTAGAATATCTTTCTAATGTAATTGGATTTGCGTCAGTATCGTAAAATGCTCTAACTCTAACATCGAATTCTCTAGCGTCAGGTTTAATATTTTCGATAGAAATTTTAACTTCTGAATTTGCAGAAGTACCATCAGAAATTGTAATTAATCTAAATAATTTTTTAATAACCTCACCATTAACCTCTGAGATAACCCATGGTGTAACAGCTGGTAAATATTCAGTTTTGTAATCAGAAAATGTAGTTCCATTATCAACCAAAGTTGTACTTAATCCAGTTATTTCTACATTAGTGATTAATTCTTCTAACATATTAGAATAAATTTCTTCAACATAAATAGGGGCTTGACCAACATCAGCTTTAGTTCCTAATACTCTAGTAATGAAACTTTTCTTTGTAGAATCAAGTGAAACTGTATAAGAAAACCCAGAACCACTAAGAGTGAAATCTGCTTTAGCGTCAGTTGTTGAACCAGTTAAAGTTGGGTCAATTGATAAATCACTTGTACCCCAAATTAGGTTTTCAGAAGCGTCATAAGAAGCTCTACTTCTTAAAAGTGCTATTACTTGGTTATTATCGGCTGTTATAGCCCAAGATTGTCCAGCATCATATCCTGAAAAACCTAAAACTCTTGTTACATAAAGTTGATTTGATTTTGTAAAATATGATTTTGCTATATATGGCAATTCATATTTTGGGTAACCAGTGTCGGTAACTTTTGTTGCGTTTAACCCACCAAAGAATGATTTGAACTCGTTAAAGTCAGAAACAAATATTGGTTGGAAAGCTGGACCTTTTGTGGTCTCACCAACTAACCCCAATGTTGTTACACCAACTTGACGTGTTACGAATGATAAATCTTTTTCTGAAGTATAAACTCCTGGGCTTACGAATACTCTATTGTTAGAACTCATTTAAATTATTTTTATTTTTTTTGTTGTAATTACTTATTTCTAAATAAATATGTAATTTTTTACCAAAAGTTTTTATGATGTATGTAATACATCATAATTAGTAGGTTTTTTGTCATACTTTTGTCATACTTATATAGAAAAGCCTTATGAAGCGGTCTAAAAACTTAAAAATAACTCCTACAACTCACAAAATATTAAAAGATTATTGTGAAGAACATGGATTAAAAATGTTCGGCTTTGTTGAGAAAATAATTAAAGATACTTGTAAAAAACCAACTGACTTATACGGTGAATAACCTCACTTATATAAATATGAAATAATTATGGGTTATTTGGTTTGAGTTTTAATAATTCAGAATTAACATTAACTGAATGTTGAATATCATCACTTTTTGATGTGATATCAGATAATACTTTCCCAGCTGAATCTGTAGTAGTGTGACCACTTATAACGTTTTCATCCCAAACTGCATCCGAGATACTTTTATTTCTTTCTTCTATTGTTAGGGCTCCATTATCAGTTAATTTATAAATACCACCTAACCTAACTTTACCACTAGTACAAGAACTATCTATCACGATTTGCCCTTGGTCGAATTCAAATGTGTTATCTTGTGCCCCCGTAATATTTATCAATTTAACACCACCACCATATTTTCTAAATGCTATTGGTATATCTGAATTGTTAACATCCAATGTCACAGTACCCTGACCTGGTACACCACTAACACAATTAATGAGATGTATATTTTGACCACCAACAATGTTATTTAATTGAATCGCTGGTGTAACGCCCACATCACCCCTAACTATACAATCCCTAAATATTGTTGGGAAAACTGTAGAACCAACATTCGATATGTTTTGCAAGGCACAACCGTCAATAAATAAATAACCACCAAACTCACCAGATACTATGGTATTTTTAATGGTGGTCCTATTGGTAGTATTACCTGATACAAACAATACAAAGCTATTTAAATTATTTTCACCAATTAATGTTATATCAGAGACATCTATATCTGTAAGAGATAGCGTACCTTCAAATAATATTTCATGTAACCCACGAGTATTTAATATTGTTAATGCATCAACTATATTATTAACTGGGTGCTGAATCGTTCCAAGGGGGAATTTAGTACCACTTTCGCTACTATTGGTATTTAGGGTGATATGACCATTGAATGCTGCTAATTGTAATTGGTCAGGAAAAATTACATGTGTCACATCTACCAAAGTAGTACCTGTTGAATTGTCCGTTACTTCGGCTATCCCAGTAATTCTAATATTACCGCCAGTAATCGTATTCTCTAGCGTAATATGCCCACCAGTGGCAATATTAATCTCAACATTTTCAAGACCACTTTTATTTCTTAAATGGATATCACCAGAATAATTTCTGATAGCTAAACTATTTCCACCACCATTAAAATCAATTGCAGGTGAATTCCCATCAAGAACCAACCCATCATTACAATCTATGAATGACGTAAGACCACTAAGACTACCTAAAGTAATTATACCCTCTAATATACAACGTTGAAACGTCCCCTCAACGGTCTCGACATCGATGATATGTGAATCATTAAAGTTGGCTGAATTATCGAATACACCAGTAATTGTTGCGTTGAATAAATTAATTTCACTTATTAATGCACCCGTATTAAACGTTAGAAAAGTTTTTTCTGCTGATTGACCAATAATAATATAACCCTCTAAATTATCTCCAGTATCAAAAGTATAATCACCCCTTACGTAAATTGTATTAAACCCCCTTAACTCGGCAATCAATACGGCATCAGGTACGTTATTAACAGGTAATTGCGGTGTACCTCTAGGGAAAACAGTTCCATTCGTTCCGTTAATAAAATCTAGTGTTACCCCACCGTTATATGAAGAAAATTCAATCGCTTGATTGGAAATAAGACCAGCAGCATTCGCTGAACGAATAGAAACTTGATTTAAATTAACCACATCACCAAGATTACTATTTGCCCCAATTAAATTAACAGCATATTGACCATCTTCAAATGTCATGGTATAACCATTAATAATTTCAATAACTCTAGCATATACAATACCACCCAATAATACCTCAGTATTATGTACATGGGTATTAGGGTACGCTATTCCATCTTCATTATCTTCTAAAGCCTTTAATGTTAACCTAAAATCGTTGATATTTAATTCTCTAATTTCAATCGGTGTTGTTTGCTTTAGAGTTAAATCAGCTTTAGGAATATTAATTACTCTAGTTGACCAAGTTATTGTTATTGCCATTTACTTTTTATTATTGTTTGAATTTTAATAATTCTTGTTCTAAATTTTGTATTCTATTCCTATAATCTTCTTTCATATCATTATTGTTAGTTAATGCACCAATCATTAACTTTTGGTTAATGATATTAGTTTCAGTTAAGGATGTTATAGATTCCTTTAACTTAATAATCTCGTTTGTTAAATCGACTTCTTTAACTTCTAATTTTTCAATCGCTAATATTGCAGTTTTTTGTAAATTTCTAAGTACGATATGCTTATACCTTAATTCTTCAATATCCAATAATAAATCATCTTTGATATCATCTTCGATATGTTCTGATTTAATTAAATGTTCCATATTTTTATCTTCCATAATTTTTTAATTTTTTACTCATCAGGAATCATTTGAACATTTAGGTTCAACCCTGATATATTATCTATTGTAGCACTTATTGGTGACGTTTTATATAAATCACCCGTTGTTGCTCTTCTTACCCTACCTCTAATGGGTTGAGACGAAGCTATTGACCTAGTATCTGTTATCACACCAGAAGCGTTAGTAACCCCATCTACAAATATAGTGGTAGATGTGATTGTCCCAACTGCTGGAGATGTTGGACTACCAGATGTTGTGTATGTATAAGCATTTACCGTTGTGACCGTAATCGTTTTAATTCCGTTATATTCATCTAAGGTAGCACCTATTATATTAACTTTATCACCAGTTGTTAAACCATGTGCTGTATGTGTTACTGTTGCTGTTGTAGCCGCATTGGTGATTGTCACACTTTCTCGATAATTCTCTGAACCACCAGAAAAAGCTCCGACAGCCACTCTAGCTGCATTAACTGCCAATCCAGTTGAAATATCTGTTACAGTTATTGTTGTTGTAACTTGCCCCGCAACCACATTTACAGTCGCCCCAGCAGTTCTAATTGATGGTATAGTATATCCAGCTCCAACATTAATAGTTAATGTACCAGAACCCACGTTTACGTATATCGCTTCATTTCCTGTTGAACTTGTAGAAGCTGGCGAAGCTGAAACTCCAACCACATAACCTTCTAATGTATTATCCCAATCCATTGTACCATCACCAACAGTATTCAATTCTACAGCGTGATTAGAACCATCACTAATAAATGAACAATCGGTAATTAGCCCTAAATCGGTTGATAATACTGACGCAGATGCAGTACAATTATCGAAAGTTGACTGGTCTATTGTTGACCCACCTTGGGTAACTAACTCACATCTAATAAATGATACGTTATTAATTACCGCATTAGATTGAAATATAAAAGTACTCATATCAGTAAAAGTGCAAGTGTCAACAGTAAATCCAGCGTTATCAATCATTTCAAACTCACCTTTAGAACGAGTACCTAAAGCTGATATATTTATGGATTCCCATAATACATTTGATGATGCGTTATTAACTTCTATTCTATTAAATGAAGTTGAAACCATTTCGGTATCTTCAATATTTATTACAACGTTGGAATCTCTCATATCTACCAAAGTACCTGACAACCCTAAACTCATCAACCCTTTCCATAAATATGAACCACCTACATCTTGAAACAATCCCCAACGCCCAGTTGTTGGATTATCATTTACTACCGCCATTTCATCGAAAGTTGCATACCCATTTGCCAAATCTCCGTTGGTAAATCGTACTTCACCCCTACCATATCTGATTATATCTATTGTATATGAGTTACCCTTTGCTGGTGATTGTGTTGGGCAGTTAACACCCACACCAATGGTATTATATGTTGTGTTTGGTGAACCCTGTGTTTGAGTCGCTAATCCCGTTTCTGTTGGGTCTACTACAAAGTTTAACCAACCACCATATGCATAAGTCCCTGAACCACCCACGTACCATCCTCTGTAATTTGCACTCGTATTACCAACCAACATTCGTAAACCACCTTGTGCTTTTGTACCCAATGCGTTTGGTGCGAACCATTTAAACCACACAAAATAACAAGTTTCACCAGCAGTCCAAGTTGGTTGTGTTCCCGTATAAACCAAAGCACCTAAACCTGATTTTCTCATAGCCTCGGATACACACACAGTACCGTAAATTGCTAAATCCGAATCAACTTCACCAGAACCATTTAATTGTAGCATTCCAGTTGGTTCGACTATACCCGTTACGGTTGTCATATCTTTATATGTCAACAAATCTGTTGCGTATACTGCTGCTGCCATTAGTTAACTTTATTATATTCGTTCATTATTATTTTTTCTATGATTTCCTTTTTATGACCTTCAGCTAAAAAGTATTCATTTGGTGTATTTGTAAAAGATGAAATTACTACCGATATACCACTTTCATTCAAACTCTTAATGTATTGACTTACAATTGGAGTTTTACAAGAACCTATATCTTTTGGTAATTCAATCCCAAAATATATTTTAGTGGTTACTTTTTCAAAAGTCACCCTACATTCGTTAGGTCGTAAACTTATATCCATATCATCTGAGTCTAAATATAGACAATTAAAATTTCTACAAGAATTAGGTCTACTATTATAAATACCACAACCTTTACTTAAGATACAATCACCACACATAACACTCGCTGGTTTATTTATCTCTGGTATTGGTAATAACTCACAACATAACGTGCAATCCCCACATTCTTTACTTTTATTTGATTTTTCCATAAAAAAATATCCTTATCTTATTAATAAATATAATAAGATAAGGATAATTGTAAAGTATTTTAATTTAATCTCTAATTACTCATCCGTAATCCTAGAAGCTACCGTTGAACCACCCGCAGCACCCAAAGTACCCGCTGATTCAAACGTTTTAATTGGCGTTACCTTACCATCTCTAACTCTAACAAATAAATCTCTTGGAGCATCGAATACCGTTGTGAAGGATTCAGAGGTCGCAGCAACATCTTTATCAATATATGATACATATGCATTAGCACCGTTAGTTACGTCATCAGGAAGTGTCCCAGTCAATGTAAATGTTGAACCTGCATATGAAGTATATGGTATTCTATTATAAACACCTAAATCACCTAATACTCTGATAGTACCAATAGCTGGAGTATCAATAGGGATTGAAGCTTGCATAACAATTGTACCAGCTCCAGAAGAAGCAGCAGTTGAAGCCATTTGGTCTATTTGAAGTACACCACCACTTCTTGGTCCTACCAAGATTCTATCTTCAGCTATTTCAAGACTTGAAACAGTAAATGTAACGTTGTTAGGTGGAATTTGTGTACTACCTGATAAATCTTGAATTGTATCAGTCGCTACTAAATCTCCATCATCAACACCCACACCAAATGCACCAATAAGTGAACCTGTATATGAACCTAAGAAAGTCTTAGGAACCGTTTTAGCTGCGGTTGTACTTGAAATTGCCGTTGCTGTTGATGTTACACCTGAAATTGATTCAGTAGATGGAAGTATACCAGTTAAAAGTTGTACCCACATAATTGTACCACTAGTCGTACTATCAATTGCTAATAAGTTTGCAGTACCTGTAGCCCATCCAACCACTTCTGGTTCTTGCCATATTCCTGTTACTGTGTTTATAAGGATTTCGTGAGTTACACCTAAGAATAATTCACCTGGTTGTCCATAAAGAGTTTCAGTAGTTCCATTACCAGAAGAGTATTTAATATATTCCCAAAGTCCTTTAAGCCCATCACCTGAAGTGTCAGCACCATAAGTCCATAATGAGTAATAAGGTTGGTCACCCGCACCGTTATTTAAATCAATAAGGTTGTAACCTTCGTTTAAGTTTGTTGTGTGTGTATAACCTGTTACACCTGAATAAGCAGTTGTATTTTGTGCATCTGGTGTTGTACCTAGGGCAGCCACCGACTCACCTTGTCCAAGTGTCACGTTGAAGAAATCATAAGTATCTCCCCAATGTCTCGCTTGCACTCTAATTCTTTTACCATCAATATCACTACCACCAGTTCTTGATTTAATTAAACAACGGAATAAGATACCCGATGGGGCATCACCATTAAAACCACCAGTTGATTGGTCACCCCAGAAAGGAGCTGTATCAGTAGTGGTAAATTGGTATAAATCGTTATTTTGGATTACCATTATTTGTGTATTGATGTTATTTACAGCACCTAACACTCTTAATCCTGAATATAATTCAGCACCAGAAGCTTGAGAAATAGAACCATCAAATAAATGTTCGCCCATCGTATCATCGATGTTATAATTTCCAAGAAGTGTGATAATATTATCCGTACTTCTATCAGAAGGTGTATCACTTGTGATATCCACAAAATCATCGTTTATTGAAGAAGCATCATCCGCTAATGCGCCTAAAAATCTGTGTAACTCAAGTACTGTGTAATTTGTAGTCGCACCACCCGTCCATCTAATGTCACCATTTGATGCAATCGATACGTCCGTGTCTAATATTGCCATGTTTTAATTGTTTTTAATTTTTACTTTTTTATGTTTATTATAAATATGTAATATTTATTAAAAATACAAATAACTTAACCTATTTGACCATAATTTATCTAACGTCTCTTCTCCATTTGACCAAAATGCTGTATATGTGGACCCAGAAATAGTGTCCATTTTTCTTATCTTACAAGCATTAATTTCACCATAACCAATGTAAGTTGTAGTGCCAGAGGTTTCACATGAAAATGTTATTGGTCCACCAATAAAATACCTATCATCTAAATTTACTTGAACGGTACCACCTGATAATCTATTAAATTCTAATACACCATCAGATGTATTAAAGGTAGCCCCAGTTAAATAATCATCAGTATTAGCACTTGTATCACCTGATAACGCATATCTATTATCTAAATTATAAACAACAGTACCACCTGATAACATAGTCAAAGTTACATCACCAGTAGTTATATTAAAATCACCACTAGTTACATAATCATCGGTATTTGTACTTGTATCACCTGATAAAGTATATCTATTATCTAAATCAACTTGAACTGTCGAACCTGAAATTCTAGTCAATTCAAGAATACCGTTTAAGGCATTAAATGATGCTGAAGTTACATAATCATCGGTATTTGTACTTGTATCACCTGATAAAGCATATCTATTATCTAAATCAACTTGAACTGTTGAACCTGATAATAAATTTAAACTCAATACCCCATCATTTGGGTTAAATGTGGCTCCAGTTAAATAATCGTTATTATTAGTGTCTGTAAATCCTGTTATAAAACCTGTGTCATTATTTAATGATGATAAGTCATGTGTATGTCCTGTTAGGCTATATCTATCATCTAAATCTACGTTAAATGTACCGCCAGATAATCTAGTGAATTCTAATAACCCATTTGAAGTGTTAAAAGAAACCCCTGTAACATAATCATCGGTGTTTGTACTTGTATCACCTGATAAAGCATATCTACCATCTAAATCTTCGGTTATTGTATCACCTGATAACGTTGTTAATGCCAACACTCCTGTTGCAGTATTAAATGTCATTCCCGTAACTACGTCACTAGAATCATTTGAATTATCGGTGAAATTAGTGGTTAATATATTACCGTCTCTTTGTTGAAGAGTAATTGTTTTTGTGTTAGTACCACTTACAGTTATACCAGTAATTGAGTCGTCATAAGCTATATCCCAATTAATTGAATTATCTGTGAATCCAGTTATTTCAGATATATTATGTGTGTGACCTGTTAAAGTGTATCTACCATCTAAAGGTACGTTAATTGTATTTCCAGAAACAGTTTCTAAAATTAAGTCACCAGACCCAGTATTAAATGTAGCACCTGTTATGAACTCAACTGTTGTCCCAGTTGTACCACCACTAATTAATACAGTCTCAAATACAAATGTCTTATTAATATTACTCATTATTTAACTAATCCTTTAATTTCAAATTTAGCTTCTTTTGTATCATCTCTATCAACAGTTAACACCATTTCTTCATTAGCTGAGATGTTAAATGGAAATGTTTGTTGGATACCATTAATTGCTATATTTACATTTGTGACATTTATCACATAATTTATTGATGTTATAAGTGCGTCATATGCACAATTAATAATAAACTCATCAGTAAAATGATTCGCTTTTATAATCACATTTAAAGATATCTCATCAATATCTTTAAATGACCTAATAACCACTTTAGGTTTAATTACTTTATCTATTATTTCAGTAAATATGATAGCTCTATTAATTGTTGGAACGAATTCATAATCATCTTCATCTAAAATATATCCCAATACTTTCATTTCGAAATTTTGAACGTAAAACCTTCTTCTATCAAAATCGTTTATTTGACTTTCATCACCAATTTTTTCTAAATGAATAGGCATTGGATGTCCATTCACATTGATATAGTATTGCCTTGATTGAAATGTTAATTGAGACTTTCGATTAAACATATTCAAATCTTTCATTCTATTACAAAAGAATCTAACTTCATATGTAACGTCAACTGACGTAGGTTGTGGAATTTTATATAAATCACCACCCTTACGACCCCCGTTAAAAGTAGGTACTTTCATATATGTATATAACTTATTACCTGGTATATTCCATATACCAGCTTGGTTAGTACCAACTTGGATGTCAGGTTTTCTGACTATAGTAATGAAGGGTATTTTAACATTTTTAAATTTATCTGAAGTATCCCATAATTTAGAAAATTCAGCCCACCTTTGAATTGTTAGAAAAATGACTGGGACTTTCACTCCATTAACCTCTATTTCTAAAATATCATCAACAAATTCAATAAAAGTCTTGTCAATATCCTCATAATAGATACTTTTTGGTAAATAACTTCCTTTATAATCTATATCATCAAGATAATCTTGTCTCTTTTCAGGTCCAACATTCTGATTTATAAATTTTACATTTTTTTTATATCCTTGTGACATACAATATTATTCTTCTTTAAACTTAACATTACCTCTATTAATTGTTGGAATGTGTTCATAATCATTTTCATCTAAAATATATCCCAACACTTTCATTTCGAAATTTTGAACATAAAACCTTCTTCTATCAAAATCGTTTATTTGACTTTCATCACCAATACTTTCTAAATGAATAGGCATTGGATGTCCATTCACATTAATATAAAATTGTCTGGAATTGAAAGTAGTTTGAACCACTTTATGTAATTTATTTAAATCTTTCATTCTATTACAAAAGAATCTAACTTCATATGTAACATCAACTGATGTAGGTTGTGGTATTTTATAAGTGTCCATACCTTTACGACCATCGATGAACGTAGGTACTTTCATATATGTATATAATTGCTTACCAGGTATATTCCATATACCAGCTTGGTTAGTACCAACTTGAATATCAGGTTTTCTAACTATAGTAATGAAGGGCATTTTAGTATTTTTAAATTTATCTGAAAAAGTCCATGTTTTAGAAAATTCAGCCCACCTTTGAATTGTTAGAAAAAGAACTGGGACTGATTCACCATCGATAGATATTATCATCTCTTTATCAACAAATTCAATAAAAGTTCTATCAATATCCTCATAACCAACACTTTTTGGTAAATAACTCCCTTTATAATCTATATCATCAAGATAATCTTGTCTCTTTTCAGGTCCAACATTCTGATTTATAAATTTTACTTTCTTAATAAAACCTTTAGGTAATCCCATAATATAATTTTAATTTTTATAATTTAACTCTTAAATCCCGTTAAATTCATCTTCGTTAGCAATTGTGCAATTTATTATTCTATAAGCACCCTTGTAACCTATTATTGTATGTGCATTATCATAGTTTTTTTCGCCAGCATCAGTCACGTTATAGTAAACAACATCGGTTTCATTAATATAATAGCCAACATAATCACCAAGCGAAACATCAACTCTAAGTTCATTTAAATGTTGAGAATAAACAATAAATTTTAAATTACCATCTTCTAAATAACGCATTGAACTTGAATTATAAGTTTTATTTTCAGCCTTTTCAATAATTGGCATAACATACAACTCAATTGGTGGTAGGAAGTTTATTTCACTAGCACTAGCTTCATTATAAATATCATCGGATTGCGTAGTTTCTCTATCAATTCTATATAATATAACGGTAAAATTACCATCACCTTCTATGGCTTCACGACCCATTTGTATTTCTAAATCATAATCCCTACTAGAAAAGAATTTATTTATTCTTTTAATTGGTATTCTCCTTTTATTTGACTCCATATTAATTAACTATATAATGATAAATATTTAATAATCACTAAATAGTTCTAAGCTATTCACTTTTTCATGAAAATAAAGTATATTAACAATATAATATATTGTTAAAGTTCAAAAAAATATACCATTTTGATAAATTTAGAAGACATTAAAAGTAGAGGTGCAATAACCCTACTACAAACATATAATGGAATTAATCCATACCTAAAAGCGTTGAAGAAAAAACTCATTAATAATGATAAAGTTGCGTTAACTGAGGGTCAGGTTGAATACATTAATAAGTTCTATGATGTAGAACCCCAAGTTATAAATCGTGTAGTCTCTATAAACCCCTTGTTAGGTGAATCACTTAAAGACAAACACAAACTTTCTTTTTTACCTGAAAAAATGCTTATACAGGCTATGCTTGCCGACCAAGAAAAGACATACCATGTATATGGAAAACTAAAAAAAAATCAAAAGAATGCGGAGATGTATTGGTTACCAAAAACATTAGTTTTAGATGACCCATATTTTACTGAATGTGAAGTTGAAGTTAATTGGGAGAAATATGAGGAAATGGATGTAATGGGTAGACACCCTTACGAACACCAAAAAGAAGGTATTAAATTTTTAGTATGTAGGAAAGGTGCTATATTAGCTGATGACATGGGATTAGGTAAAACATATCAGTCAATTGTGGCCGCTTTAGAAGTTGATGCTAAAAAAGTTTTAGTTATTTGTCCAGCTAGTGTTAAAATATCTTGGCAAAGAGAAATTGAAAGTTTTGACCAAAAAGCAATCATAGTAAGTGGTAGTAAATGGCCAGAAGTTGGTAGGTTTACTGTTATTAACTTTGACATACTCAAAAATTTTCATACAATTGGTGAACCAACGAAGGATAAAAACGGTAACTTTAACCCACATAATAGGAATATAGTTAATGAGAAATATGATTTGGTGATAATTGATGAGGCACATAAAATTAAAGACCATAAAACCCAAAGAGGTCAAATAGCTAACGAAATTGCGTTGACTTATGGAATTGAAAGAGTTTGGGAGCTTACAGGTACGCCAATCGCTAACAGACCAATGGATTTCTTTAATATATTAAAAATGATTAAATCACCTTTGGCTGACAATTGGAAATTCTTTGCTCAAAGGTATTGTGATGCTAAACGATTTCATAAAACACTTAAGAATGGTCAAAGAAGACAAATTTGGATTACCAATGGTGCGTCTAATCTTGATGAATTGGCAATTAGAACCAAAAACTCACTTCTTAGAAGATTGAAAACTGAGGTGTTAGATATGCCAGATAAGACAGTCTCAACTATTTACCATAAATTAAGTAAACGTGGTGAAAGAGAATATGAAAGTATTTGGGATGAATACATGGAGAAACGAGCCGAAGAAGGTAAACGCAAAATTAGTGATTTATCTAAAGATATTGTTGAATTGGGACTTCTTAGGAAATTTATAGCAATGGAAACAATCCCAAATACAATCGAATTAGCTAAAGATGCTATAGAACAAGGTCAAAAAGTGGTTATTTTCACCACATTTACAGACGAATTGAATGAAATAGCCGATAATTTCACTAATAGTGAGTGTGTTATACATAATGGCAAAATGACAGCAAACGCCAAACAAAAATCAGTTGATAGTTTTCAAAATAATAAAAAATGTAAAGTTTTTATTGGTAATATAACATCTGCTGGTGTTGGTATTACATTAACTGAAGGTACTGTAGTTATCTTTAATTCATTTAGTTGGGTACCAGGTGATAATGAGCAAGCTGAGGATAGATGTTATCGAATAGGGCAGAAATCTAATGTTTCGGTATATTACCAACTATTTACTGGTACAATTTCATTAGTAATGTGGTATACACTAATGAGAAAACAAGAAATAATTAATAAAATCATCAATAAAAAAGATGAACATGGGGATAGATTGAAAATGTTATTGGATGATTTAGAAGAAAATGGATTAGAATTATGATACAAATATATACAAGTGAAAATTGTGGTTATTGCAATGAATTACAAAAAAAATTAACGGAATTAGATATTAAATTCACCAAAATTGATATTGATGATAAAATTAATGAAATTAATGTGGAAAGTGTCTTTGAATTCATCGGTGAACCTGTAATTCCTATCATAATTTTAAAACCACATATATTAGCACCCAAAAGAAGTTTCAATACAATTGATGAAGCTGTAAAATTAATATTATCTTTAATTGAAGATTAATATATTTATAATAAAAGAAACTAATGGATTTTTATATAAATAGAACTGCAACTTTACCTATCTTAAAGATGGAATTAATAAATGATGGGAGAAATGATTTTAATAAATTCTATGATATGATTCAAAATTCACAAATCACTTTTTGTATGGTTGACACAAATACAGGTGTTAAAAGGATTGGTGATAAAGAGGGTTTGTGCATACTTAAAGGACCTTCAAGTGATTGTAACGGTGAAGAATATTTTATTGGTTATCAATTCACATCTAAGGAAACTAAAAAAGCTGGTACATTTGTTGGTGAATTCAAAATAGTTTTTAATGATGGTTCAGGTACTCTTATAGTGCCAATTAAAAATGAGTTAAATATCCATGTCCTTGAGAATTAAATCCCTATAAATTTATTGATATCTGTAATACAATCTCCTTTATTTGCTATACAAATAAAGAAGATAAAGCCCTGGTAAAGAACGAATTATTTTAAAAAAAAGCAATAAAAACTTTGATTTTTGGTTAAAATTGTGTTTTTTTGCGTAAAAGTATATAAGTTTTATGGTTAATGAAGAAGTAATATCTAGATTCCTAGAAGGTAGAAATCAAAAAAAATATATCGTAGGTGTTGAAATTCCTTATGGTAGTCCTGAAGTTTCACTTATAATTAATGACCCAGTAAGGGGTAAATATATTTCAAAAGACCACGTAACATCCTTTTTATGGTTTAAAGAAGAAGTTACTAAAATTATGTATGGGGGTAAAAGAAATTTAATTAAAAAAGCCATCGAAAAATATGGTATCACCATAACAAAGTTAAAAACTTCCATAGGTGGGGAGGCTGAAACCTTCAGAATGGGTGATGGTTTCAAATACATGGCAAAAACCAAAGGTTCTAACACCAGATTATTAAAATTCTTTAAAGAAGGTGGTGTTGATGTGTATGGTGAATCAACTAAGAGTTACTTCATTGCTATAAACCCAATTGAACAATATCTAATTGCATCTGGTAAAAGATTATTCAAGGGAATGGATGATTATAATGATGTTCATAGACTTCAATTTGATTTAGAAACAACGGGATTAAAACCAAAGGGAGGTTTATTATCCCCAGAAGAAATTAATGATATTAAATCAAGGATGTCCACTGGTGAAGATTTAACAAAATTATACGAATTTGACGCTGGTAATAACCCAACTAGACATAAAGATGCTAGAATATTCCAAGTTGGTATTAGAGATAATAAAGGTTTCGAAGAGATTATAGAAGTACCACAAACTGGGAGTAGAAAGGAATTAAGGGACTTAGAAGCGTATTCAATACTTAAATTCTTTGACATAATAAATACTTTAAGACCCGATGTAATTGCAGGTTATAATTCCGAGAATTTTGATTGGGACTTTATCTTTACTAGATGTGAAATTTTAAATATTGATATTGAATTAATTGCCAAAACTTTAGATAAGAGTGGTAAAAGTAATATTAGACGGGTTGATAAAAGTATAAAATTTGGTGGTGAAAGTGAATTTTATAAACAAACAATGATGTGGGGTTATAACATTATTGATGTTTATCATGCAGTTCGTAGGGCAAAAGCTATTAACTCGAATATTAAAAGTGCTGGATTAAAATACATTACTAAATACTCAAAACTTAATAAAGATAATCGTGTATATGTTGAAGGTAATAAAATATACTCCATATGGGCTGATAAAGACACTAATTACGCTTTTAATGATGCCGATGGTAGTTACTACCCAATAACAGAAGAAAGGTCCTTAGAAGATGGTTATGAAGAAGTTATGGGTGATGTGATTATTAGACGTTATTTACTTGATGATTTATGGGAAACTGAAAAAGTTGATGGGGTTTATAATCAAGCATCTTTTTTATTATCTAAAATCATCCCAACATCATATATGCGCTCCACAACGATGGGTACTGCTGGTATTTGGAAATTAATTATGTTAGCGTGGTCATATGAAAATAGATTAGCAATTCCAGCTGTTAAACCTAGAAAGACATTCACAGGTGGGTTATCAAGATTGCTTGAAGTTGGGTATGCTGAAGACGTTGCAAAATTGGATTTTGCTGCCTTATACCCGAATATTGAGATTACGCACGATATATTCCCAGATACTGATATAAGTGGTGTGATGAGAGGTATGTTAATTTATATCGCATCAACAAGGGATAAGTTTAAAGGTTTGATGAATGACCATAAAGCTAAATTAGGTAAATTAAAAGAACTTAAGAATAATAACATTGATAAAATTTCTAAAGAAGATTTGGAATTATTGAACTCTGAAATTGAAAAAGAAAGTGGGTTAGCGAGTATGTACGATAAGAAACAATTACCAATTAAAATTTTAGGTAATTCATTCTTTGGTTCATTAGGTGCGCCTAACATTTTCAATTGGGGTGATATCAACTGCGCTGAAGAAACTACTTGTAGAGGTAGACAATACTTGAGGTTAATGGTTAAATTCTTTATGGATAAAAAATTCAGACCACTTGTAGGGGATACAGATGGGTTTAACTTTGCAATTCCGAAAGATATTGATACTAATTATTATACACCTTTAGGTACTCATAGATTTACTGAAAAAGATAAGGGTGTTACTTTAGTAGGTTTAGATGCTGTTGTAGGTGAATTTAATGAATTATACATGATTGGTAGAATGGGGTTAGATATTGACGATATTTGTGAATCAACAATTAACTTCTCTAGAAAAAACTACGCTAACTTAATTGGTGGTAAAATTAAATTAGTTGGTAACACGATTAAGTCATCAAAAATGCCAGGTTATATTGAGGATTTTTTAGCTGAAGCAATCGATTATCTATTAAAGGGTGATGGGGATAGTTTTATAAAAATTTATAATAAAACCGTTGATGATATTTATAATTTTAGAATACCATTGGTTAAAATAGCTAGTAAGTCTAATGTTAAGGACACCGTGCCATCGTATATAAAGGATATGAAAACTAGAACAAAATCTGGTAGTTTAAAAGCTAGAAAAGCGCATATGGAGTTATTAATAGCTAATGATGTTAATGCTAATTTGGGTGATACGGTTTATTATGTTAATATTGGTGCAACTAAATCAGTTGGTGATGCGCAAAAAATTTACCACCCCACAGATGAACAAAAGGCCCATAAAAAAGCCTATGGCACTTATGGTAGTGAAGTTAATTTCGAGATTAAACTTAATTGTAAATTAATACCAACTGACCAAATAGAAAATAACCCTAATTTAACAACTGATGAATATAACGTACCAAAATATTTGGCCGCATTTAATAAAAGAATTCACGCATTGTTAGTTTGTTTTAAACCTGAAATTAGGGAGGGTATTTTAATGGATATGGTTAAAAATAAAAAAAATAAAGAAATGGAGTTGACTGAAAGGAAAGTTTTTAGTCAAAAAGATTGTGAAATGCATCGTGGTGTTGCTTTTAAAGATGGTGACCAAAATACATTAGGTGAGTTGATGGATATGGAAGATAAGGAAATTGAATTTTGGCTTAGAGTTGATAAAACCCCTAATAATCTAGAGGAATTAAATATGGATTGGGAATCTATAAAAGTTGACTATGATGAGCGTATGAAAATTGAAAGAATTGAGGGTATTAAATTTGAAAAATCTAAAGTACTAGAATTAATAAAAAGAATGGAGGTTGGTGACATTGCTAATATGAAAGTTACTAATGAATTACCTAAATCGATTTCTTTATATGGTTCATTTATAGTACATAATGATAAAAATGGAGAGCCAAATATTTTCATTAAATCTGAGAAATGGGAGGTTGATTTAGCTTCAGTTCAAGACATCTTTAAATATGAGACATGGGCTGAACAACGTCACCTTTATTATCAAACAGTTGATAATAAAGCGTTAAAAACATTTGAGTCTTGGTTAACACATGTGTGGGTTGAAGCTAAAAAAGAAGGTAATAATGATAAAGCATTAAAAATTAAAAAAGAATTAGATTTAGCTGGTGTCACATTAGTTTTAGATGATTATAAAGATTCGTTAAAAGAAGTTTTAGAAAGGGAAAGTGTAGAACATAAAGTGAGTTTAGATTCTGAAATAGAAGAACATGGTGGAATACGTAGAGATTCTAGAGGATAAAAAAAAGAGAGCTATTATTAAGCTCTCTTTTTGTTTTAATGGAAATAAAATCCAAGGGGACGATAACGAAGGTGTTTATTTAAATTTTCAGCTTCGTTAGCAGCTCTTTCTAATTGTTGTTGACTACCTAACCTTAATAACCGCTCATCTAATTTATCCAATGCATCCCTTTTTTCTTCATTACCTTCAGAAACTAACGACTCGTAATCCATAGTTCTCTCAGCCTCTGGTGGCCCAAGAACACCACTAAATTTACCTCTAACCCTACCTAAAGCTTTTTTAGCTTCAGCCATAAATAATTGTCTCACCAATACTTTGGTTGGGAAATTAAAATCCTCAAATTTTAATTCAGCTAAAGGAACTTCATTTGGTAAAGTAATTATATCTGAATTTAACTTTCTACACTCATCAATATCTTCTGGGTCAGTTCCAGTGTCATAATAGTGATACCAAACTTTACAACCTTGTAAACCTACCGCAGTTGGTCCAGCACCAGCACCAGCACCAGCACCTACACCAGCACCACCGAAAGATAATCTTGAACCTGGTGTGCTCATTAAATGTAATAATCTAGTTCCATCTGGCCCAGCTGTTACTTTATATGCTAATTCACTTCTAAGTAACCTATTTTTAAGGTTAAAATCAGATGCAGTTAATAACACGTCGAATGCAGGGGCAACGTAGTAACCACCACCAGCACCAGCACCTGAAGCACCATTAGCACTAGCACCAATACCCATTTGAGCAAAACCACCACCATATCCAGCGTCAAAACCACCATAATTTGCGAATAAAGCTGCGTCAGTGGTAGGTGGGGTAACCCACAATACTTCATTAATCTCTCTACCAGCTGGTATAACATACACTTGTCTTCCAGCCTCAACTTCAACGTAATCTTTTTTAAGTTCCCATGGACCTCTAGCTTGTAAACCTACTTGTTTAGAATATGCGTAAGTATATTGTGTTACGAAATCGAAATCACGAACACTCATTGCAAACGCCATATCAGTTGTATCAATATTTTTCCCCAATAACGATTGCCATTGATGTTCTATTAACCAATTTTGAACGTGCATAGAGTAATCCTCAGTAGCTATTTGAAGAAATGTACATAACATCTCATCTAATAATTCAATATCCCTAATAGGTGCCCCTAATGAATGTTTAAATTGTGTGAATATTTTTTCTTTATCTAAATCTGATACAGCCATAGTCTTTTATTATAAATATTATAAAAATTATAAAAAATTGCTAAAGATACACGTAACGTAGTATTTATCGTTGGTATCTTTAATTAAGCGAACACCGATGTGAGTATAACGGTTATCAATTATTATTTGTCTATGAGATTCACTTTTAATAAAAGCTTTATAAAAACCATCCGCTGTGGAATAATATTTACCCACAATTTCACCGTAATTATCACCCCCACGCCTTAAAATCTCAAACCTCCTGATGAATGTATTATGGTGGTTAAGCTCACCCAAAACTATCATATAATTAATATGTTTCTCACTTAAATCTCGACATAATTTATCGTTTATTAATTCATTTAATTTTAAGTTAACTCGATATTGATTAAATAATAGCAATAAATCATTCTCAACTTCAGTTAAATCAGCAATATTACTTACGTAGTGTATCATATCACTTCTTTTAGGGTGTAAAGAAACTGTATCAACTGTACTACAACTTAAAATCGTAGATAATAAGAATAATGAAATAAAATTTCTTAACACGCTATACATATTTTTTAACATTGATTTTGTAAGTATCTTTAATTTGACACCAAGATAAATTCTTATTGTACATATTAAATTTAGAAATCGAACCAATAAAGGTTCCAGCAAAATTTCGTTCTATGATTAAACCTAAGTCATCAACATCTTGACCGTCAAAGGTCATACTTTCTAATAAACCTTGTGTTCCACCACCAATACTAATATTGTATGGGACACCAACTTGTTTTTCTTGAAAATCATCTAACCTTTTAAATATCATTTCGTCTATTTCACTAGAACTCCATCGTAACATAGAATTTATATAAAATTTTAATTTACCTTTTCTTGGTGCACCATGAATCAAATCACATTTACTATAATTATCTGAATTAACCCATTTAACAACAATATGTTCCCATTTATCAGAAGTAACAGTACCACTAGCTGAATACTCTTCCACCATTTCAACAGATTTACAATCACCTGAAATAGTTAATAATCTATAACCAATACTTCCATCATCTTTAATCCTAAAACCAATTGCGTTGTCAATTAAATCACTATCTTTATCTAATTCAATTATAGGTGCTGTTAAGCCAGAAAAAGAACCAACCCTTTCTTGACCATAACCATCATCGGATTGTACATTGTCGCATACTAAACCATTTGACCTACCAAATATTAAAAAGGGATTAGTGAAATTAGTGGTTTCTTCCCTAACTATGGTTGAATAACGAGGTAAATTTTTATCATAACCTTTATTAGCTCGAACTTGCCCATAACCATCCTTTGATTGTTTATTGTCACACACTAAACCATTTGACCTACCAAATATTAAAAATTGGTTTTTAATTCGTTTAATATCAATTGGTGGGGGACTTAACGGAACGCTTAAAGTAGTTCCGCTTCCATCAACAATAATATTATTGATATTAATATCTATTTCTTTAATATCCATACAGAAATCGGTAGACCCACTAGTACAACCAGTGGTATTACCAGTGAATATATTCCAAAATTTATTTTCGGCCCTAGTTCCAATATAATAGAAGAATCCTTTATTATTTGGGTAAGTATCGTTAAGAGTTGTTCCAGTAATATTACCACATGTATCACCAGTTACAGTTTGATTTAACCAAGTTTCAATCGTCCACCCACTCTCATACCTATTTGGTAGTAATTCATAATCGTAACCATCAAGTTTATAATAACCTTGGTAGAACCCACCACAAAAATTAGCATAATTACCAGTACTGGCCGTAGTGCTTATTAATTCAATTGGGTAAATATAATTACCAGTGTAACCAGTGACTTTATTTAATTTTAATTGTGTATCCCCTGAAACATGTACCAATGTAGTACCTGTTAATGCACTTAATAATGCGTCATGGCCATAAGTATCTAATTCTGGTGAATAAGTTATTGCACCATTATCTAACCCAGTTAAACCATATGTAGTTGCAGTAAAACTACTTGTCGTTGAACCACCCCACCCACCTGATAAGGTGCTTATAATTTGATTATTTGGGTTAGAAAAATTAAAATCAAATGAAACAGTTAAATAATCACTTGGTGTTTCTTCAGTAATATCCCAATCAAAACCCCAATCTTGGTAGGAGAAATCAACATTTACATCACTGATTACGGTAGTCATACCATTTACATTTAAGTAAAAATCGAAATAGTCACTACCACTTATTCTAAAATCAACACCACTAAAATTATAAATTTTTATATTTGCCATTTGCTCTTTATTATATATAAATATTAACTTTAATCAAACGTACCAGACTTTCTAAGTATTTTATTTTTATAATCAATAACTAAATCATTAACTATTAAAAAATCGCTACCAATAACACCTATAATATTTAAAGTATTAGATAAGTTAGTTATGTCAGTACATTTAAAATTAATTGGTATGATTTTATTATTATACATCATTTGAGTTTTAGTAACATCGAATAAATACTTACTACCGCCAAGTCCAGTAACTGTTTTATTTGAATATGGAAATACAATGAAATTATAATCGTCAATTGATTCATAATTTAAAATTGAAATCGACGCTCCTGTATCCAATAAGAACCTACCTTCCACACCATTTAAAATTGCGGTTATAATTGGTAAGCTTGTGTTTACTTCAAAAGAAATTGAATCATTAATTTTGTTTTTTTCATTTAAAATATGGTTGTATGAAATTATAATTACAATAAATGTAAATAATAACATTATGTTTTTTTTTATCATAAGCTTTATTTATTATAAATATAAAAAATATGGTCAATAAATAACACTAAATAAATGAGGTGTAATTAAATTTGAATATTTATTATTTATAGGGATATTATTTCATAAGTTAAATAAATATCTACTGTACCATCTCCAGTTGCAATTGAACTTGTTCCTGATGCGATGACAGCACTATTCTCTGCTAATAAACTCCCACCAGAATCTAAATTGCGTACCAACCTTTCAATTTGGTCTGAGGTTGCTGATAAAAAACCACCTGGGGTAGCCGTACCAAAACTACCGTCAGCTATATCTAAGGTATTATCATCAAAGGGAATGGTTCCAAAGTTAAGTCTAGCAACAGCCGATATTATATTAATTACAGTACCTACACCAGCTGCTGGTAACAATTGCACTGGACCTTGACCTATATTTTCGATTTGTGATGCTGATAAAGTTACTTTAATTTTTTGTATACCTAAAAAAGATGCAGTTATAAATCCAATGTCATTATTTAAGTTAGATAAATTATGTGTATGAGTTGTAAGACTATATCTACCATCTAAATCAACACTTACTGTTGAACCCGATTGTAAGGTACTTTCAAATAATCCATTTGAGGTGTTAAATGTATGAGTTGTTAAATAATCATCTGATAAACCTATGTGTGTATGGTCATCAAGACTATATCTATCATCTAAATTAATAGTGACAGTTGAACCTGACTTAAGATTTAAATCTAAATCCCCAGTTAATTCATTAAATGTACCACCAGTTAAATAATCATCAGATAAACCAATGTGAGTGTGGTTATTAAGACTATACCTACCGTCTAAATTAACACTTACTGTTGAACCCGATTGTAAGGTACTTTCAAATAAACCAGTACTTGTATTAAATGTATGAGTTGTTAAATAATCATCTGTATTTGTTGTTCCACCAGTTATCGTTTGTGCTTGAAACCATTCTTTAGTAATTAAAACTCTTCCAGTGGCTTCTGCATTAATTAAAGCTGTTGTTAAACTTGGTGCCACTATCGTTCTATCGGTATTCAATAAAAGAACTTTATCTTGTTGACCTTCAGTTATTTGATTAGTTGCTGTGTTCCCTAATGAGAATACTATATCCCCAGTATTATCACCAACCATTATATTTAGGTTCTTACCTGTAATAAGACCATGCGCTCTTAACCATGGAGCGTAATAAGAATCGTTTTGTATACCTAAATAAACACCTTCATCAAATGCATCTCCGTTAATAGTTGCTCTAAATCCAGCTATGGCTGCATTTCCAACCGTATCTGTGTTATTTGCAAGATATCCTGTTGCCTTATTATTAGAACCCTCTACATAAAACCCTTCATTATCTGAAACAGGTTTAACTCGATTTCCAAAATAAGAATTTAAAGGGTTTATTACTGACTCTACTGTTTCAGTAAACCCAGTTAAATATCTACCATCTAAATTAACGCTATATGTACCACCTAATAATCTGTTGAAATCAACTTGACCTGTACTTGTGTTAAACGTAGCACTAGTTGTGTAATCATTTGTTGTTCCACCAGTTGTACCACCAGAAAGTGCATCAACTTCAACAATTTTACCAGTTATATTATCCCTACCTAATAATTGATATGTACCACCAGAAACGATATTCGGTAAAGCGTTAGGTAATATAAGCCCTCTAGCCCTAATATATTGTAGAGCATCGATATTAATAGTATCACCACTAACATTTTCAGGTATTAAATTATCTGTAACACCAAATGTTGTCGTACCAGATAATTGTGTATTGGTTAACTGAAATTGTTTTATTTGTCTATTATTTGAATAATCTATTTTTGTGGTAAATGCCATATCTTATATAACCTCGTAAGTTATTATTTTTTAATTAAGTAACTTTTATATAGCGTCATAAGCTAATTTCTCAGGGGCCAATACAGCAGAAATAGCTTCAATTGACGTAAGTATATTATTCTCTATAAAACCTACCCAAGCATCATCACTAGCGGCTTGAACTTCAGCAATGTTACCTGTGTCAGCATAAGTGGCTATTAATATTTTTGCAAGAGGTCTTGTATATCTTTCAGGTTTATTAAGTATCTCCCTACATGTGCTACTAACACGAGATACATAAGTTGTTGATAAGTTATCAACCGCTGTTTTAGTATTTTTGAAAAAATCTTCACAAGTATTTACTGATACTTGTCCGATATATTCTTCAAAAGTGTAACTTGTTGGGGCTTCTACCCCAGTTAAAATGTCTAATTGTTCTTTAATTGAAATTGCCATAATTTTGTTTGTTTTTATTTTACTATTATTTTACTATTATTTTACTATTAATCGGGCGGGAAACCGCAGAAAATTAACGAGCTTATAACACCAAGGGATGATACAATAAAGGCATCGTTGCTAATTCGGTACCATTTACCTGCCCCGTTAAAAATGGTAGTCCCACCTGAGTCTATATATACTATTTCTCCGTTGTTAGCGAATGTATTACCTCCTGATATGTATCTTGTGGTGGTAACAACTTCCCCACAAGCCAATAAAGATGTGGTTCTGCCAATTGAAGACATAGAAACTGCTGTAACAGTTGAACATCCCATGACAGTGGCTACAAGACCTGCGTTAGAGAAGTCAAATTGAACAGTGTCAAATGCAGTTGAATCTGTCTGCGGACTCATTGGTGACCAAGAATTAGCGACGGGATTTACTAAAGTAGACTTACCCTCTGTAACCCACACAACGTCACCCACAATAGGTAAAGCACTTGACCCGTTGTGCCACCTTAGCGAAGTAGAAGAACTACCACAAGCATCAAGTTGGCTTATTACAGGGGTTCCCATGTAAAAGGCCGTTAACTCTTTTTCACTCGCTAAAATTGCGCTCATAAAATCACTCATAATTATAAATTTTAAATAAGTTTGGGTACTGTTTGTTTTGATAAATACTCAGAGTCAGTCTCTATGATACTAATATCTAAATAAAAATCATCCCATATGTGAACAGTATACACTACTCTATTATTTGCTCTAAAAAAATCTACTATTGTAGGTATCTTAAATCCGTCTTCTGGTATGTTTAAACACGCCTCTAGGTTCTTAACTAACGTATCAGGCTTTACAGCCTCTTTAGTCCAAGGCATTGCCATTATATCCATGTCGCTTGATAAACTACCGTGTAACCCTAATTCCCAGCCACAATCCCAAGCGGCTTTTAAAAAATCACTCCACATAGTAGCATAAAATACCGCCTTACCGTTAGTTGTTATTTCACTTCTTAATTTTGTCATATCTATTGTTCTTCAACAAACTTTTTAAGGTTTGCAATATTTAAGTTATACACATCTTTTCTCCTATAGCACGCTCTGTGCATTGATTGAAATAGATGAACCATATATGATTCTACTTTACTCCAATCAATTTCTTTGTCCGCTATTTCTGTTAAGTCACCATTAAAATAATTTATATCCCTTACAGGTATAACCCACTTGTCTAGGTTAAAATCTACTATTTTTTGATGTAATTTCACATTGTTATTAATAATCTCTCTATTATCTACTAAATAGTTAGTTAGTTCTGAGTTGATAGGGGTTCTTATTATACTGTTTATAGTGTTAGAGTGCCTACCCGCTAGTATGTACTCTGTTTCGGGTAGTGATTTAAGTATAATATTATCTAAATCACTATAAAGTCCTCCATATTTATTTAAAAGTAGCATTCTAAACTCATCAGATAAAAAAGCCACATACGTATTACCGTTGTATGGTATTATTTCGTTTGCATCCTTCACTATCACATATTCTGGCAAATTAATAATCTCTTCATAACACCACATGACACAAGTATACCCTAACTTGTGAAAAGAATAAATAGATAATAGGTTGAAATCATTTAGTTTGTTCAACCTTGCAAAATAAAAATTAACTTCCTTGTCCATAAACTAATACTAATGATGTGTCAAATCTTTTATATGTTATTGTGCTATAAGACCCAGAAGTTGAGTTTATAGCTGTTGTGGAGCCAATAGTTCTTGGGGTTAATCCAGTACTAGCGATAGTTGGTGTGTTATTACCGCCATTGATAATTAAAATTGTACCAGAGGCTCCGTCAGGTATACTAGAAATGGTAATAGTAACGCTAGAGTTAAGGTTGATAAAAGCACACCCACCTAGCCTCCAATCAAGCGTGATGTTAGCTGTTATTGTTTGCTGACTACCATATTGAGAGTTACCTTTTTGTCCCTCAAATGAATTTCTTTTTAAATTGTGGCCAGTGGTATTCATTATTATTTCTGGTCTATTATGTTCTCCATACCCAATAGCCCCCGTTCCATTTGTAACTGTATGAGCTGTCCATGGCTCTAATAATAGTGGTTTCTCTAAGTCAATATTATATGTGTTAACTTGACCAAAACCACCAAAAGACCCGTTATTGTTATATTGTATGTCACCATTAACTCCACCAGGGTTACCACTACCAATAACTAATGATTCTATCTTATCCCATACCGCATTTCTTGTTGGGACTTGGGGTGAACCATTCCAAGTCCCACCATAGGCTAAATCAGGGACACTAATTCCACTAGAATTTACTGTAATTGCTAAGCTTCCTGGAGTTGCTGAACTTGAAGAGAATAACCCATCAGAAGCAGATGTTTGTGCTACATTATTAACATATATACTAAAATTTTTTGGTACTGATAATGATGTTACACCACCACCATTAGAACTTGTAATTTGTGATGTCTCTAACCAAGTTCTTGCTCTAGCACCTCCACCTGTAAAGTGGTTAGGTACATCTATATCAAAACCTGCTCTTGGTGCCCCTGCTGATGGATTACTATTTGTATTTTTAATTTTTAAAAATGCCCTTTGGTCAGAGCCTGCTTTAAACTCTGCTACTGGTTGTTCCCCACTAGCATATGAAGTTGAAGGTCCCTGTAATGATAACTTATAGTTAGGTATAGAAGTTCCGATACCTATATCCCCACTTGAGGTGATTTTTAAATGTGAGTCAGTAACATTTTCAAATGCAGTTGCACTTGTTACACCAGCTGTAAATGCTATTGGTTTAGATGAAATCATTAATGCTGTACCATTAGCATCAAGATTTGTATTGGCTTGTAACCCCCATTTAGCTGCATAATTAGCTCCTTCTCTTACTGTTATGTACTTAGTTGCATAAGTACTATTACCTAATGTCATTACTTCACCACTAGCTTGAGATGTAAATATATTACCAAAAACTTCTAGTTCAGAACTAGGGTCAGTAACTCCTATACCTACATTACCGTTTCCTAGTATAGTCATTTTTACATTAGTTCCAGTTGTATCGACAGAATTTGTAACAAATGCTATATCTCCTTGAGATGCTAATGAAAGAGTAGTTGATTCAAATAAATTTATAGCTCCAACAATAGTGCCGTCATCCACAAAATCTATTTTAGCAGAACCATCTGTATTGCCTGAATCTATTCTCAGTAGTCCAGTATTCCCAGCAGTTCCAAATCCTTTTATATGTAGTTTAGTACTAGGAGCAGTTGTACCTATTCCTACATTTCCGCCGCCCATTGCAATTACTACATCATCAGCTACGTAATTATTTAAACGTAATTGTTGACCGTTTGAATCAATCATCATATAGCCATCGTTAATTGCTTTTATTGATGAAAATCCCGAAGCTCTTGATATAGATAATTTTGCGTTTGGACTAGTTGTTCCTATACCCACATTACCACCTGGTTCAATTGTTACAGCCTGTGTGTCCAAATACCCAGAAGTTCCACCAATTCTTACTTCACCATCATCCTTAAAAAATAAAGGTACTTTAAGCGATACTTTATCATATAAATAGAAGTTGGATGTACCATCTCCCGCAAAATCTATACCCGTAGTCCACTTATCTGTACTATTATGTGAAAAGATAATACTAGATTGCCTGTTTGAAGTATTGTTAAGTATTAATCCATTATACTGTGAACCACCTTCAATTTTAACAACTTCTTCAGTTCCAGAAGCAGCAGTTCCTTTAACATGTAGTTTATGTATAGGAATAGGGGTTCCTATACCTACATTTGTACCATTATCATATATAAGTGAATTACCTTGTGCAGTTGTACTTGTCCATTTAGAAACATAGTTCGTAGTTCCTGTTCCTGTAGAGAAAGCTGTAGAATTAAAAGCATTGCTACCTAACTCTCTTGTACCAACAACTCCACTGCCATTAATCATTAGAGATGTGTTTTCAGAGGCTTGAGTAGCTACAGTTGACATTGTAACTGTGTTATTGAGGGCTATACCTCCTGTTGTAGATGCTGATGACCCTAAATTAATAGTAAATGACCCATTAGAAGGTGTTCCAGTACCAATATTTATAGTTTTAGTGGATGTTGTATTTGCTTCTGTAAATAAATTATACGTTGAACTCACAGTGCCGTCGACCCCATGTCCCATTGTAAAAGAGGTTGGGGTTTTTAGAGTTCCCGTACTACTATCAAAAGTCCAATTTGCATTATATTCAAAATCAGTTCCACCAGCATTCATAAATGGAATTTGGCTAACTGTACCATATCCTAAACCTATTTCAGCTAAAGTCCAAGTAACAGGAGTACTACCATCCACTGATTTACCAGTATTACCGATTGTTAAAATTCTAGGTGTTGTCCAAGTATCCGCATTAGGGTGGTATGCATCATGAAAAATATTATTACCACCATATGTGAATGTATTAGCATTCATTATAATAGTATGTCTAGTAGCCCAATTTGCTACATTACTTCCAGTGTTAGAGTAAATATAAAGCCCTTCTTCTGCACCCACTTGTACAGCTTCTAATGAATTTGAAGCATTAGCTGACATTTGAGCATACCACTCTCCAGCACCAATACCAGTTGACCCGTTATTCCCAAGTATAACACCTTCAAGACCCCAAGAAAGGAGCATAGCTTTATTATCTTCTCTTCTATATTCATCATTTCTTATAGAAGTAGTTACTGTTAATGTTCCAGTAAGTGTATCTGTTATATTTAATAAGTATTTACCGTCTGTGGTGGCAGAAAACGCTTGTATTTTATTATAAATAGCGTTTTTTGTAGGGACTTCTAAGTTACCAATCCAAGAAGCACCATAAATTTCATCTTGGGTTTCCATTCCCGCAGAAGTGAAAGTTGCAACAGGGATATTAGAAACAACCATATCCACTTCATTATTACTTACCGAACCAATCTTTAAAATACTTGTATTCCAGTAAAAAGCACCATCTAAAGTAGCGTTATTACTTTGAAATCTTATTCCACCACCTCTAGTGTTATCTCCTGAACCTCCTTTAATTAAAAGACTGTTTATATTTGCCCCAATTGCACCAAACTGAACACTAAAAGCTTCATTATGTTCAATTTGGTTAGCAGTGGTAGAACCATAAGCTAACCTTTGATTCGATGCGGAACCACTAATATATGTTGTTGAGTCTAAAGTACCATCACCTTTAACAAATTGATTGTCGAGACCATCAACTGTTATAAATGCTGGTGATGTTGTATTTCCACTAACATTTAAGTAACTCTGTACCGTGGAACCAGATTTAGATATAAATCCGTTACGTATATTAAATTCGTTTGCCATATTTTTAATCCTTTTTCCAACTATCCAAAGGTATTATATATAAATATAAACTTTATTATTTAAATTCCTCTTATCAATGCTTTTATTATCCAATTATCAGTAGTTACGGTGGCATTTAATCTTAAATCATTACCTGAGATATCAACTGTAAAGCTTACACCTGAAGTATCACCTAAATCTGAGGTTGATGTGTCAGTATAAGTCACAGATGTTCCATCATGGACTGCCATAACAATACCAGCTCTAAGATTACTACCATTTTTAACCACATAATCAAAAAATACTGCATCATAACTTAACTTAGAAATTATACCTATAACTTTAGGTGAGCCAGTATCAACATTTACATTTTCCTGGTAATCTAACAATGCGTTAGATACATTGAAAGTGGTACCTGTTACTGGTCCAGTTAGCGTCCCACCTGATAATGGTAAATAGACACCATCAATACCCGAATTTGCTGTGTAGTTATCTGTTAAGTATTCCCTAGTAATTAATACCCTACCAGTAGTTTCATTACTAATTAAGGTTGTTGTTAAACTCGGAACTACAATTGTTCTATCCGTGTTTAATAAAAGTACTTTATCTTGGGCTGCTTCTGTGATATTATCACTAGCTGTATTTCCTAATGAAAATACTATATCACCAGTATTATCACCAGTTGTAATATTTATAGCATTACCGTTAATATGACCACGTTCTCTTAACCAAGGTGCGTAATAATTACTATTCTGTACTCCTACATAAATACCTTTTCCAAATGCGTCATTATTAATAACTGCTCTGAATCCTGATAAAGCGGCATTTCCAACCGTATCTGTGTTATTTACAAGGTATCCTGTTGCTTTGTTGAGAGCACTTTCTACATAAAACCCTTCATTATCTGAAACAGGTTTAACTCGATTTCCAAAATAAGAATCTAAAGGGTTTATTACTGACTCTACGATTTCAGTAAACCCAGTTAAATATCTATCATCTAAATTAATTGAAACTGTTGAACCTGATTGAAGATTTAAATCTAAATCTCCAGTTAACTCATTAAATGTACCAGAAACTAAATAATCGTCAGTTGGTATGTAATCAGTTATTTCAGATATTGTATGTGTATGACCAGTTAATGAATACCTATCATCTAAATTAATAGAAACTGTACTTCCACTTAATAAATTTAAATCTAAATCACCAGTTAATTCATTAAACGTACCAGAAGTTAAATAATCATCTGTTGGTACATAATCAGTTATTTCGGATATTGTATGAGTGTGACCTGTGTTAGTTATTTCATTAAAATCATGTGTATGTCCCGTAAGACTATACCTACCATCTAAATCATAAACAACAGTTCCACCTGATAGTCTTGTTAAAGTCACTTCCCCATTTGCTGGGTTAAAATCACCAGAAATAACATAATTATCTGTATTACTTGCCCCACTAGCTACAAAAGCTCCAGTACCTAACTCCCTTGTACCAACAACCCCACTCCCATCAATCATCAATGTGATTAATTCATCATTTTGAGTTGACAACGAAGATAGTGTTGCACCACTAGCTCTTATATTACCAGTTAAATAGAGTCCATTAGTATCAATACCACCAACAGCAACATTTGTCCTAACAAATTCCCAATCGTGAGCGGTAACGGTACCCATTCTGAATTTATTATTTAAAATGTAATTTGCACCAAAAATTGAACCGTCATTATTTTTAAATCCTATACCACCACCTCTAGTTAAATCACCAGCACCTCCATTTATAAATAAAGTAGTTATATTTGCGCCAAAACCACTGACACTCGTAGTTATTAAACTATTTTGGGCAGTTATATTTCCAAGTACAAACATATCTCCATTACCTGAAAAATACCCATCATCTCTAACTATAAAATTACTATTACCAGCACTATTTTGTATCTCTAGGGGGTACACACTAGCCCCAACGCCTCTTTTAAGTTTTAATGAACCTCTAGTTGCATCAGTTGTTATCGTTGAAGGTGTAGACGCTTCATATACGCTTTGAAGTGTACTATCAGTCAAATATCTATCATCTAAATTAATGGTAACTGTACTTCCACTTAATAAATTTAAATCTAAATCACCAGTTAATTCATTAAACGTACCGCTAGTTAAATAATCATCTGATAAACCAATGTGTGTATGAGTTGTAAGACTATATCTTCCATCAAGGTTAACTGAAACAGTTGAACCTGATTGTAAGGTACTTTCAAATAAACCAGTACTTGTATTAAACGTATGAGTTGTTAAGTAATCATCCGATAAACCTATATGAGTATGCCCCGTAAGACTATATCTATCATCTAAATTAATTGTAACAGTTGAACCTGACTTAAGATTTAAATCTAAATCACCAGTATTTACATCAAAATCACCAGAAACTAAGTAATCATCAGATAAACCAATGTGAGTGTGGTCATCAAGACTATATCTTCCATCTAAATCATAAACAATAGTTCCACCACTTAATCTAGTTAAAGTTACTTCTCCATTTGATGTGTTAAATGACCCACTTGATACATAATCATCAGTTGGTATATAATCAGTTATTTCAGATATTGTATGAGTATGTCCAGTTAATGAATACCTTCCATCAAGGTTAACTGAAACTGTACTACCACTTTGAAGTGTGCTTTCAAATAAACCAGTACTTGTATTAAATGTATGAGTTATTAAGTAATCATCTGATAAACCAATGTGTGTGTGGTCATTAAGACTGTATCTATCATCTAAATTAATAGAAACTGTACTTCCACTTAATAAATTTAAGTCTAAATCCCCAGTTAATTCATTAAATGTACCAGAAGTTAAATAATCATCAGTTGGTATATAATCAGTTATTTCAGATATTGTATGAGTATGTCCAGTTAATGAATACCTTCCATCTAAATCATAAACAATAGTTCCACCACTTAACCTAGTAAGGGTTACTTCCCCATTTGCTGGATTAAATGACCCATCAGTTACGTAATCATTCCTAGATATTTCTTCTAAGTTAATTAAAGTTGTAACATCATTATTTTTTATTTGAGTGATTTCATCAATGTCATTACTTGTTACCCCAGATATTAAACCTAAAGGGTAATTTTTCAATCTATAATAATCACTATAAATTACAATATCAGCGTTAGTCGCTTCAATTATCGCTCCAATATTATCTGCCGTTGATAACCCAAATGAAAAAACATCTGGGGCTGATAGATACGTGGTAACAACAAATCTTTTACCATTTGGTGAAATTTGACATTTCAAGAAATTACCACTAACAAAATCAAAATCAACTTCAGCACTATAATTACCCAATGTTACAGGGGTTAAATCACCAGCAACAGTTAAATTATATTGCCTTAAATTTTCACCCGATTGAAACACAAAAAAAGTTTTTAAATCATTAGAGAATGTAAATCCATGAGTCGTGTTAAAATTCCAACTATCCGATAATATTACACCTGAAAAATTATAAGGTGTTGCTAATGTATATCTCCTTACATTTGACCCAGTGCTAGTATATAAATTTAACCCATCATCCGTCATGAATAATTCATTACGAAATAAATTTTGTGTGAACGCAGTTGTACTAACTAACGTTAACGAACTTAAATCATGGGGTGTACTCATACTATAAATCTCAACAGTACCATCAGTTACATCACCATTAGTATATGTTATGTGTAACCCATCAGGTGATACATGAAGACCCCCACCTTGACCTAAAGTTGCTGTACTAGCAGTTAAAGTTGCGGTTGTAACATCCCAAGGCGTTGATAATATATATTGTGTACAATTACTATTATGTAACCCTAAATATAATATAGTCCCATCACTTGACATTGACAAGGCCATAGGGCTACCAGTAAAATCACCCTCACTACCAAAATCTAACATATAATTAGGGATGACTTTAAACCATAAATCTGAATTATCGTCAGTTTTAACATGTGATAAAGCATTGATGTATTGAATTACTTGGTCTTTTGTTGACCCAGAACCAATCAAGTCAGTTGGGTAAATGTCAATGGTTTTACTTATCATATTATGAGTATGACCCGTAAGACTGTATCTATCATCTAAATTAATGGAAACTGTACTTCCACTTAATAAATTTAAATCTAAATCCCCAGTTAATTCATTAAATGTACCACCTGTTAAATAATCATCTGTTGGTATATAATCAGTTATTTCAGATATTGTATGTGTATGACCAGTATTAGTTATTTCATTAAAATCATGTGTATGACCTGTTAATGAATATCTCCCATCTAAATTAACTGAAACTGTACTACCACTTTGAAGTGTGCTTTCAAATAATCCAGTGCTTGTATTAAATGTATGGCCAGTTAAGTAATCATCTGATAAACCGATATGAGTATGACCTGTTGTACTAAATATTTCAGTTAAATTTGTATCACCACTATATATTGTGTCACCACTTATTGAAGTAGCACTGATTGATATAAATGATGGGGTGTTTGTTATGGTCCAACCTGAAAGCGTGCTATCCCATTGGATAATATCTAAATTACTTTCACTACCACCACTCCAAGTAGTTTCTTGTAAATCATAAAAGTGTGGGTATCTATGTGGTCTAACAAATACACTACCGTTAGCATCATTATGAATTACAATTGCGAGTTCAATTTTTAAGTTAGGCGATATAGGTTCGATGTTAGTTAAACCACCAACAATTGTTGGGGAAACCCATAATAAATCACCATCATTCCAAGTTTCACCATAAGGCGCACCAGTTGCGTTTATACCACGAACTAAACCGAAATCAGTTACATATCCATCATCTCCATTAATAATATCTTCAGTTGCAATTCCCAAGGTATATTTAACTGGAATTGTGCCATCAGCAATCATATATTCACCAAGAATTTTACCACTAGAACCTAAAGTTCCAGCTGCATAAACAACTCTACCATTCTCAATAGTGGCCCCACTTTGATTTTTAACGTAATAAAAAAGTTCTTCACCAATTTGTTGTTGTACATTAGAGCCATGCATACCCAAACTTAAAGTACCATTATCTTCATCCCAATATATTCTACCTTCAACAATAGTATTACCAGTATATCCAGTGTTAAATTGTATAAAATCAACAGGGTTTATTGTTGTTGCTGAAACATTAACCGCCACAACTTCATTAAAAATACCAGTACCTGTTACAGTAATGTCACCATTAACAGTTAAACCACTAACAGTGGTTAATGTAACACTTAAATCAGGTAAATCTTCATTTCGTTCAATATCAAACGTATTAGTTAAACCATTATAAGTAAATCCAGTTACAAAAGTATCCGTATAGGCCGAAGTATTTAAATACCTACCATCTAAATCATAAACAACAGTTCCACCTGAGACCCTAGTAAGAGTTACCTCCCCATTTGCTGTATTAAAATTACCTGAAGTAATATAATCATCTGATAAACCTATATGTGTATGCCCAGTTAATGAATATCTATCATCTAAATTAACACTATACGTACTTCCACTTAACCTAGTAAATTCTAATTCACCAGTATTTGTATTAAATGTAGTTCCAGTAGTATAATCATCCGTTGGTATGTAATCAGTTATTTCAGATATTGTATGAGTATGCCCAGTAAGGCTGTATCTATCATCTAAATTAATTGTAACTGTTGAACCTGATTGAAGGTTTAAATCTAAATCCCCAGTATTTACATCAAAATCACCAGAAACTAAATAATCATCAGATAAACCAATGTGAGTATGTCCAGTTAGGCTATATCTTCCATCAAGGTTAACTGAAACAGTTGAACCTGATTGTAAGGTACTTTCAAATAAACCAGTTGAAGTATTAAATGTATGAGTTATTAAATAATCATCTGATAAACCAATATGAGTATGACCTGTTAATGAATATCTACCATCTAAATCATAAACAACAGTTCCACCTGATAATCTAGTTAAAGTCACTTCTCCAGTTCCAGTATTAAAATCACCATTTGATACATAATCATCTGTTGGTATATAATCAGTTATTTCGGATATTGTATGAGTATGACCTGTGTTAGTTATTTCATTAAAATCATGAGTATGCCCCGTAAGACTGTACCTTCCATCAAGGTTTTCAACAATAGTTCCACCTGAGACCCTAGTAAGGGTTAAATCACCATTTGTTGTGTTGAAATCACTATTTGATACATAATCATCTGATAAACCAATATGTGTATGCCCCGTTAGAGCGTATCTGTCGTCAAGGTTTATGGTAACTGTACTACCTGATTGAAGGTTTAAATCTAAATCACCAGTTAATTCATTAAATGTACCACCAGTTAAATAATCATCAGATAAACCAATATGTGTATGTCCAGTAAGACTATATCTATCATCTAAATTAATAGAAACTGTACTTCCACTTAATAAATTTAAATCTAAATTACCAGTTAATTCATTAAAATCACCAGAAACTAAATAATCATCTGTATTTGGCGTTTCAGTAAACCCAGTTAAATATCTATCATCTAAATTAATAGTAACTGTACTACCTGATTGAAGATTTAAATCTAAATTACCAGTATTTACATCAAAATCACCAGAAACTAAATAATCATCTGATAAACCAATATGAGTATGTCCAGTTAGGCTATATCTATCATCTAAATTAATGGTAACTGTACTACCTGACTGAAGATTTAAATCTAAATCACCAGTATTTACATCAAAATCACCAGAAACTAAATAATCATCAGATAAACCAATATGAGTATGACCTGTTAATGAATATCTATCATCTAAATTAATAGAAACAGTTGAACCTGACTGAAGATTTAAATCTAAATCACCAGTTAATTCATTAAATGTACCACTTGTTAAATAATCATCTGTATTTGGCGTTTCAGTAAACCCAGTTAAATATCTACCATCTAAATCAACGGTAATATTATTATCATCACCAACATCATGTAATGTTAAAACACCGTCACCCGTATTAAATGTCGCACCTGTAATTGAGTTATCATAAGCTATATCCCAATTAGTTGAATTATCAGTAAAATCAGTTATATCAGATATCTCATGCGTATGTCCCGTAAGACTGTACCTATCATCTAAATTAATTGTAACTGTACTACCAGATAATAAATTTAAATCCAATTCACCAGTACTTGTATTAAAAGTACCGCCAGTTAAATAATCATCAGATAAACCTACATGTGTATGTCCAGTTAATGAATATCTTCCATCAAGGTTGACCGAAACAGTGCTTCCACTTTGAAGTGTACTTTCAAATAAACCAGTTGAAGTATTAAATGTATGACCTGTTAAGTAATCATCTGATAAACCAATATGAGTATGCCCCGTAAGACTATATCTATCATCTAAATTAACACTATACGTATTACCGCTTAACCTAGTAAATTCTAATTCACCAGTATTTGTATTAAATGTAGTTCCAGTAGTATAATCATCCGTTGGTATGTAATCAGTTATTTCAGATATTGTATGAGTATGCCCAGTAAGGCTGTATCTATCATCTAAATTAATTGTAACCGTTGAACCTGATTGAAGGTTTAAATCTAAATCCCCAGTACTTACATTAAATGTACCACCTGTTAAATAATCATCTGTATTTGGTGTTTCAGTAAACCCAGTTAAATATCTATCATCTAAATTAATAGTAACCGTTGAGCCTGATTGAAGATTTAAATCTAAATCACCAGTTAATTCATTAAATGTACCACCTGTTAAATAATCATCTGATAAACCAATATGAGTATGTCCTGTTAGGCTATATCTATCATCAAGGTTTATTGTAACTGTACTTCCAGATAATAAATTTAAATCTAAATCACCAGTTAATTCATCAAAATCACCAGAAACTAAATAATCATCTGTATTTGGTGTTTCAGTAAATCCAGTTAAATATCTACCATCTAAATCTTCGGTTATTGTATCACCTGATAATGTTCTTAACGTTAATTCACCATTTAAAGTGTTAAATGTCATTCCTGTAACTACGTCACCTGAACCACCTACACCACCTGTACTATCAGTGAAATTAGCTGTTAAGGTACTACCATCTTTTTGTTGAAGAGTTATAGTTTTAGTTGCACTACCCGTAACAGTCATCCCAGTAATTGAATCATTGTATGCTGTATCCCAATTACTTGTATCACCAGAAGTGAAACCTAAATCAGTATTATATGTTCCACCACTTAACCTAGTAAATTCAATAATACCACTTGAAGGGTTAAATGTAGTTCCAGTAGTATAATCATCACCAGTTGTAGCTGATAATGGCAAATACCTACCATCAAGGTTAACTGAAACTGTACCACCTGATTGTAATGTACTTTCAAATAAACCATTTGAAGTGTTAAATGTATGGTCAGTTAAATAATCATCTGATAAACCAATATGAGTATGCCCCGTTAGAGCGTATCTGTCGTCAAGGTTTATTGTAACTGTACTTCCAGATAATAAATTTAAATCTAAATCACCAGTTAATTCATTAAATGTACCACCTGTTAAATAATCATCTGTATTTAATATGGTTGAAGCTGAGATAGTTAAATATCTACCATCTAAATCAACGTTATATGTATCACCACTTAATCTAGTAAATTCAATAATACCATCAGAGGTGTTAAATGTAGCCCCAGTGGTGTAATCATCTGATAAGCCGATATGAGTGTGTCCAGTAAGACTATATCTACCATCAAGGTTTTCAACAATAGTTCCACCTGATAATCTAGTTAATGTTAAATCACCAGTACTTACATTAAATGTAGTTCCAGTGATGTAATCATCAGTATTAATAGTATCCCCTGAACTTGCCGTGTAGTTATCTGTTAAGTATTCCCTAGTAATTAATACCCTACCAGTAGTTTCATTACTAATTAAGGTTGTTGTTAAACTTGGTACCACTATTGTTCTATCGGTATTCAATAAAAGAACTTTATCTTGTTGACCTTCAGTTATTTGATTAGTTGCTGTGTTCCCTAATGAGAATACTATATCCCCAGTATTATCACCAACCATTATATTTAGGTTCTTACCTGTAATAAGACCATGCGCTCTTAACCATGGTGCAAAATAAGAATCATTTGGAATACCTATATAGACACCCTCATTGAATGCATCTCCATTAACAGTTGCTCTATAACCTGATATTGCAGCATTACCTACCGTATCTGTATTATTTACAAGATATCCTGTTGCCTTATTATTAGAACTCTCTACATAAAATCCTTCATTATCTGAAACAGGTTTAACTCGATTTCCAAAATAAGAATTTAAAGGGTTTATTACTGACTCTACTGTTTCAGTAAACCCAGTTAAATACCTACCATCTAAATTAACACTTACTGTACCACCTGATTGTAATGTACTTTCAAATAAACCAGTACTTGTATTAAATGTATGACCTGTTATGTAATCATCTGTATTTGGTGTTTCAGTAAAACCAGTTAAATATCTATCATCAAGGTTTATGGTAACAGTTGAACCTGATTGAAGGTTTAAATCTAAATCACCAGTACTTGTATTAAATGTACCACCTGTTAAGTAATCATCAGATAAACCAATATGAGTATGTCCTGTTAATGAATATCTATCATCTAAATTAACACTATATGTATCACCACTTAACCTAGTAAATTCTAATTCACCAGTATTTGCATTAAATGTAGTTCCAGTAGTATAATCATCATCAGTTGTAGCTGATAATGGTAAATATCTTCCATCTAAATTAACTGAAACCGTTGAACCTGATTGTAAGGTACTTTCAAATAAACCATTTGAAGTGTTAAATGTATGGTCAGTTAAATAATCATCTGTATTTGGTGATTCAGTAAACCCAGTTAAATACCTTCCATCAAGGTTTTCAACAATAGTTCCACCTGAGACCCTAGTAAGGGTTAAATCACCATTTGTTGTGTTGAATGTTACCCCACTTAAATAATCATCTGTATTTGGTGTTTCAGTAAACCCAGTCAAATATCTATCATCAAGGTTTATGGTAACTGTACTACCTGACTGAAGATTTAAATCTAAATCACCAGTTAATTCATTAAATGTACCACCTGTTAAATAATCATCTGTATTTGGTGTTTCAGTAAATCCAGTCAAATATCTATCATCTAAATTAATAGAAACTGTACTTCCTGATTGAAGGTTTAAATCTAAATCACCAGTACTTACATTAAATGTACCACCTGTTAAATAATCATCTGTATTTGGTGTTTCAGTAAATCCAGTTAAATATCTATCATCAAGGTTTATTGTAACTGTACTTCCTGATTGAAGGTTTAAATCTAAATCACCAGTACTTACATTAAATGTACCACCTGTTAAATAATCATCTGATAAACCAATATGAGTATGTCCAGTAAGACTATATCTATCATCAAGGTTTATTGTAACTGTACTTCCTGATTGAAGGTTTAAATCTAAATCACCAGTACTTGTATTAAATGTACCACCTGTTAAGTAATCATCAGATAAACCAATATGAGTATGTCCAGTAAGACTATATCTATCATCTAAATTTTCAGTTATTGTCGAACCTGATAATGTTCTTAATTCTAAATCACCATTTAAAGTGTTGAATGTCATTCCTGTAACTACATCACCTGAACCACCACCTGCATTATCAGTGAAATTAGCCGTTAAGGTACTACCATCTTTTTGTTGAAGAGTAATAGTTTTAGAAACCGTACCAGTTACAGTTATCCCAGTAATAGAGTCATCATAAGCTATATCCCAATTACTTGTATCACCAGAAGTGAAACCTAAATCAGTATTATATGTTCCACCACTTAACCTGGTAAATTCAATAATACCACTTGATGAGTTAAATGTAGTTCCAGTAGTATAATCATCACCAGTTGTAGCTGATAATGGCAAATACCTACCATCTAAATTAGTGGTTATTGAATCACCTGAAACCGTTGTAATAATTAATTCACCAGTTGTTGCACTAAAAGTGGCACCAGTTATGAAATTATCTGTTGTAATCGCACTAAATTCAACTTCATATATATCACCAAGCTCATCCCTTGTTAAAACGGTTGTTACGCCAGTTAAAGAATCTGGTTTATCAGCTAAAATTAATCGTTTTGTTCTTGTAATCCCTAAAACGTCAACCCAGATAGTTCTATCAGTAAAATCTGCCGATTCACCACTTAATATTAATATATTATTACTGATAGTTTCACCAGTCCATTCTTGAACACCAACCTCTTCAATTGAAGTTACTGTAAAATCATATGAAGAACCCGTATATGCGCTATATATTGTATTACCATCAATAAGGTAAGGTCCAATTCCTTGAAATCCAAACCCATTTTGTGTATCACCTGAAGTTGAATCTGTTATTGCAACTAAAGTAATTGCACCTGAACCCATCCTAGAATCACCAAAAGTGATATTAGTTGTGTCAGAATTACCAGAAAAAGTAGAGACAATATTAATTAAAGTACTAGTTGTTGTAATAGAGGAATTTAAAACCCCACCAGTGAGCCCACTATAATGCACACCAAAGTCTGTTGACCCAGAGAGTTGTGTGTTAGTTGATTCATATTGTTTTACTTGTCGGTTATTTGAATAATCTATTTTAGTTACAAAAGACATTAATATACGTTTTTATATAAATATTAACTTTTTCGCTTATATTTATATAAAAACGTATTTATGCAAACTTTAAAGAAAAGGGATATTAAAGGATACAAACCAAAAGGTAAGATAAAAAAAGTCAAAGATGACTTGGAAGGTGACTTGGAGGAAACTGAAATAGTTGATGAGTTAGTAAATGGTTTGGGTGGTAGTATATCTGGTGATGAAAAGAATGTAAATAATAGTGAGATTAAAACAGCACCACAAAATACAACTGACCAACACGCAGACACAGCTATTCAACCGAATAGACCGCTATATAATGTTAATAGTATTGGTGGTCGCTCTATGGGTAGTAGAATTCAAGCAAGTTATAAAATAGCAAAGGATAAAGCAATCACATTATTAGAAGATTTAGATACTGATTTTAATGATAATTCAATTATTGACACTAAAGAGTTGCCAGATGGGGTAACAAGAAAAATGTTAGATTTAGTAAAAAGTGTTGAACTAAATGGTTTATCAAACGATATTAATAAAATAGAAATGATATTAAATTTCATTAATAGTAAATTAAAACCAAATGCCTAATAGTAAATTAAAGGATAATATTTTCAAAGTACCTGATAAAGTATTTAATGCGATTAACCAATCTATTAAACTTATCAGTGTGAATAATGAACACACAAAGGGGTTTAAAAGGGCTAATGATATTGTATCAGATAGGAAAGTCACATATTCTCAAATGAAAAGATTGAAGAATTATTTTGATTCATATAAAGGTGATGGTAATGATGATGAATATAAATTGATTGGTGGTAAAACAACTCAACTTTGGGTTGATAAAACACTTGGTCAAAATAGGGATAGTATAAAACAGTCAAAAAAGATTAAAATGGATGGGGGTTTAGAAAATCAATTTATTAAAACCCACGAAAAGGATAATGACAATGCAAATCCTACAAATCCAAATGGTGGTATGATTGATATCACTAAGGGTAGTACTTTAAGGAATGTTATGACAGGTGACGCTATCTATAAGTCGAGTAACAATAAAAATGAAGTTTATAACAAAGAAATTGATTCTATCAAATATTTAATAGAATACATGACTAAAAACAAAAACAATTAATTATGGCATCAAACGCTTTAGAAGAAGCTGCAATTGCGGCAAGACAACAATTATTAACGAACAACACGTTTAATAATAACGACATTAATAATAACTACTCAGCTACACACACAAACGCTAAGAGTGACGACACTACACCAATTAATGGTAAAGGTACTGGAGTTCCTTTTGATAGTGCTAACGGTGGTGGTTACCATGACATATATGGTCATCCTAACTTTGCTGGTTCAGGTAGAATAGGCAATACTGTCATTAATCAATATAATGATGGTAATAGTTACACGCATCCAGATACTAGTGATAATGAGGGTCAAGTTGTTATAGAATAAAAAAATTTAAATGAAGCTTTACAATTTATATAAAGAGGTTATATTAGAAGCAGTCGATATTAAAACCGTTCAAGATGTAATAAATGGTAATCTTGCGGTTAATATCACCTACAAAGATGGTAGTATAGATAGTAATAGTGGACCTAGATATTGTCAAATTTTGGCAATGGGTAAAACGTCTCAGAATAATACAGCAGTTAGAGTTTATCAAATATCTGGGCCAAATTTAAAAAAGGATAAAAATGGTAAAACAATTCGTTGGAAGACATTTTTAATTGATAAAATGGAAATAACTAAAACTAATTTTAAATTTTATGCACCACCTGATGAATTATATAATGCTTTAGGTGATAAAACACTTAACATACCAAATAATGGTGGTGTAGCTAATATGGCTATATTTAGTGATAAGAATTTAGATAAATATAGAGATAGACACGCCAAATGGCAAAGTGATTTAGACACTAAAAAAACAAATGAGCCTCTAGTTAAAAATAGAAGTGATGATAATGAGGAAACCCCTCAAGATAATAACATAGATAATAACATAGGTAATAACATAGGTGGTAACGAAAATAAACCACAAATCAATTACCCAACTGCTAATGATTACAAAGATAGTAATTTATATAGCAATAAAGTAGCGGATGAAGAAGGTGTTGAAGACGAAGAATTAAATATTTAAGAAATATGAGTGATATAAGTAAAGAAAGATTACAAGCGATGCTTGGTGGAGCTAAGCAAGTAATGGATAAAGTTAATGGTACAGACTTCAAAGTAGACCATAGTAGAGTAAATGAAACCATATCTGGTAACGTTGAACTATTGGCTTCATTGCCAGATGGTGCAGCACCACAAGGTAACCCAACTAGACCTATGGGTAATAACTACGCAAATTTACATACTAGTAAAATGCCTGATGCAATAAAAAATGCTATGATTAATAACCCAATACCTAAATTAGAAATGGGTAGCGGTAACGGACCAACATTTACATTAGAAGATGTTAAAAGTTTAGTTCAACCACAATTAGCACCACAAAACGTATCACAACAAGCACCACAACAAGTTTCACAATCAATAAATGAAACTTCAATTGTTAATTCACAAGGTCAAAGATTAATAACTATGACTGAAGCGGAATTAGATAATAAGATACAAGGGGCGTTATTGGAATTTATGGCAACTACTTTCACCAAAAATTTAACTGAGAATACTATTAAGAAAACAATTAGTACCTTAATAAAAGAAGGTAAGATTAAAGTAAAACAAAAAACGACTAAATAATATAAAAAAACCCACATTAATGTGGGTTTTTTTATTTACTTATGTTAAATTTTTAATTATACTTATGTAAATATAATTAAAAAATGAGTAAAAAATTAAAGGTATTAGTTGTACCAAGCGATAGAACTGGAGTTTCTTATTTCCGTTCAACAAAACCAAACTTACATTTAGAAAAATTATACCCAGATGAATTTCATGTGGATATTGAATATGAACCTAAGTTAGATGATGATGAATGGATAAAACAATATGATGTAATTCATTACCACAGAACATTAGGTCCTTATGAAGGTACGGAAGATTTAATTAAACGAATTAAATCACTAGGCGTTGTAACAATAATGGATTTAGATGATTATTGGTTACCAGATAGAACTCACCCAGCATATCACATTGTTAAAAATAATAACATAGATGTTAATATTTTAAATAATATTAAAAATGCTGAAAATGTAACTACAACAACAAAACTTTTTGCTAATGAAATAAAAAAGTATAATAAAAATGTTGAGATAATACCAAATGCTATTGACCCAAATGAAAAACAATACATACCAAACCCAGAAAAATCTGATAGAATTAGAATTGGTTGGCTAGGTGGTAGTAGTCACCTAAACGATTTAAAGTTACTGAATCAACTTTCTTCCAAACTTAAAAGTGATGGGTTATTAGATAAGGTACAATTTGTTGTTTGTGGTTTTGATATTAGGGGTAAAGTTAATACAATTAATGAGAAAACTGGTGAACAAAAACAAAGAGATATTTTACCACATGAAACTGTGTGGGTAGAGTATGAAAAAATATTCACTAATAACTATTCAATAATATCACCAGAATATAGGGAACATCTTAATAGATTTGTTACTCAAGAATATGATGGAATTGAGAATGAACCTTACAGAAGAGTATGGACTAAACCAATTAGTAATTATGCAACTAATTATAATTTATTTGACATATCTTTAGCACCATTAGCTGAGAACACATTCAATAAAGTTAAAAGTCAGTTAAAGGTGATTGAAAGTGGTTTTCATAAGAAAGCTTTAATTGCTCAAAATTATGGACCTTACACAATTGACATTGAAAACGCATATTTAAAAGGTGGTGATGTTGATTTAACTAAGAATGGCTTCTTGGTTGACTCACATAGAAATCACAAATCATGGTATCAGTATCTTAAAAAGTTAATTTTAAACCCTGAAATGATTAAAACGTTTGGCGATAACTTATATAACACAGTAATTAATACCTATTCAATGGATAAAGTTACTGAAAATCGTGCTAAATACTACAAAAAACTTGTTTTTGAAGCTAAAAAGTAGTATAATTGCTTTATGAATAAAATTCTTAATAAATTTATAAGCTTTTTTAAAAAAATCGAAGAACCCGAAGGACTCGAAGTGGTTACTAATGAAGACCGTTTAATTAGTTATTTAGAAGCAAATAAGGAACGATTTAGAATAATGTTCAATTATGAGCCAAAAAGAGATTACAATTGTTATGTGGATGTTAAATATGTCCCTTTAGGTGATGATGATTATGATGATGGTAAACTATCAGTAGTTTCGACTTTAAGGGAAGTTAAAACGTATCAAAAAAATGAAAAATGATTTAAAAATCCATATAAAGAAGGTAAGGTGTTATCACCAGAGATTAAATTTTATATGGATGAAATTAAGAAAGCTGAAGCAAAGCACGAAATTCAAATCAGAGAATCACTACCTGATGGTATCACTTTAGAAGATACGTTTAAAGAAATTATGGACGGTATTGAAAAAGTTAAAAAAAATAATAAATAACAAATAATGAGTCTAAGTAAAGAAAAAATCGTTTCAAATACTACGAAGTATATTGAGACCGCAGAAAAACATGGTTTTTTAACCGAAAAATTAACTGATTTATTGGGTCAAGATATAATCAAAGCCCCAGCATCTACAATGCTTAAATTGCATAACGCATTTGAAGGTGGTTTAGTTGACCATACATTAAGGGTGATGAAACACGCTTATAAAATCAACGAAAATAATCTAATAGGTTCACTTAAAATCGATGTGGATTCTTTATTTAAAGTAGTTTTATTACATTCAATTGGAAAGGTAAAACTATACATACCTGAAACATCTCAATGGCATAGAGATAACCAAGGTAAAATGTATAACTACAATGAAGATATTGTTTCAATGAGAGTTGGTGAACGTTCAGCGTATTATGCATTATCTTGTGATATTGAATTATCTGAAGAAGAATACTCAGCTATCGTTAATTTCGATAAAGTTGATGACGCTCAATCAGAATGGCATAACTCAACAATTGGTGATGTATTAAGATTGGCTATTAGATTAGCAATTATGGAAGAAAAACATAAGGCTAAGTAATATGGAAGTGAAAATTAAAAAATTGCATGCGGATGCAGTTATACCAAGCTATAGTACTTATGGCGATGCTGCGATGGATTTAACTGCGGTATCATTAACTATTGATAAATATGATAATTTAGTATATTATACGGGGTTATCTATGGAAATACCTTACGGGTATGTTGGGTTAATTTTCCCAAGAAGTAGTGTTAGTAAATTAGAATTATCTTTAGCTAATTCTGTAGGTGTTATTGATTCTGGTTATAGAGGTGAAATAATGTGTAAATTCAAAAGATTAGCAAATGACTTATCTCAAATTAGTGGTTACGTTAGTGGAGATAGAGTTGCACAAATAATGATAATACCAAAACCTGAAATTTCTTTTGTTGAAGTTGATGAGTTATCTGACTCAGTAAGAGGTGAAGGTGGTTTTGGTTCAACAGGAAAATAGATAGAATGATAAGCATAGTATATTGTACAAGAGAACATAATCAAAAACATATTGACCATCTTAAAAAGATGGCTGGTCACCCTAAAGTTCAAGTAATTGAATATATTAATAATGGCGTATCATTAACCAAAGCTTATAATGAATTATTAGAGCAAGCTGAGTACGATATTGTCGTTTTCTGATTATATTTTATTATTTTTTTTAAGTAATCTCACTTTATTATATATTGAATGTAATGATTTATTTAACTTAATCGCACATTTTGGTCCACCGATAGTTTTATAATTATTTATTAAAAAATCACTTTTAACTTGATTTTTATTATTTATTTAGTATATTTGTTTAAAATAAAGATTATGATAAGTATTGTTTGCTCTTCACAAAACGATTTAAATGAATTTAGTAAACATATAAAGAAAATGGCTGGTCACCCTAAAGTTGAATTTCTTGGTTATAAGAATGAAGGTAAATTCTCGTTAACTGAAATATATAATAGGGGTTTGAATGAAGCTAAATATGATATCGTGGTTTTTTTACACCACGACATCGAAATTCAAACTAAGCAATTCGCTAAAAAATTACAGAAAAATTATGACACCACTAATTATGGTGTTTTAGGTGTTGCTGGAACTAAATTGTTACCAGAGACAGGTAAATGGTGGTCAGACCCCAAACAAATGTTTGGTAGAGTATGGCACACACATCAAGATAAAAAATTCTTATCTAAATATAGTGATGACCAAGGTAATAACATTGAAGAGGTAGTTTCGGTTGATGGTGTTTTCTTTTCAGTTATGAAATCTAGATTGAAAGAAAATTTTGATGAATCTGTTGAGGGATTTCATTTTTATGATATTGATTTCTGTTTTAAGAATTATTTAAAAGGTGTTAAAGTTGGCGTTCACACTAATATTGTTATTAACCACATGTCTATTGGTGAAACTAATGACCAATGGGAAATAAATAGAGTTTTATTTTCTGAAAAATATAAAGATGACTTACCAGTTAAGATTGACAAAGAATTTGGTGTTAATCATAAATTTAATGTTTTAATTGCTTGCATAAATTTTAATAGTTATACTGGCTCTGAATTATATAACTTTGAATTAGCTAAAGGTTTGATTGAAAAAGGTTGTGATGTAACCATATGTTCTAACATCGGGGGTGAGCTTTCATTAAAAGCAAAAAGGTTAGGTATTAAATTAGCTGATATTAACGAACCACCAGGTTATAAAAAGGGTGATGGTCAATGGCAAATACAACAACCTGATGGTAAATTAGAGCAATCAGTTGAAGGTAGAATGTACCAAATTGGTGCGGTTAACTTTGATATTATGCATTTAAGTCATACACCAGTTGCTAAACTAATGACTCAATTATATCCTCAAATCCCAGCAATATCATCTATACATTCTGAAGTTATTTCATTGGAACACCCGATATTACATGATAATATTAAAAAATATATCGCTATTCGACCTGAAATTAAGGATTACTTAATTTCGGAGCATAACATACCTGAAGAAAAAATTAAGGTTGTTTACAACCCAATTGATTCAAGTAGATTTAACACTAATTACACTAAAGTTGTAAATGGTAAGAAAGTCACTTTATTTGTTGGTACTATTGATTATTTAAGAAAAAATATGTTAGTTGATTTAGTTGGTAAAACTAAGGAAGAAAATGGTGAGTTATGGATTGTTGGTAGAGAGAATGGTGTTACTGCATCTGAAATAATTAATGATGAAAAACATGTAATTTATTATGGCCCACAAGCTAACATTGAGAGTTATATGAAAAAAGCTGATGTGACTGCTGGTATACTTTTAGGTAGAACAACTATCGAAGGTTGGATGTGTGGTAAAGGTGGTTGGATATATAATGTGGATGATAAAGGGTTTGTTTTAGGTAAAGAATTTCATAAAGTACCTGAAGATATAAATAAATTTAATTCTGAGTCAATTATAACTCAAATTATTGATGAATATAAAGAAATATTAAAATGATAATAGTAACAACACTATACAATGGTGAAGAGTATATTGAAAAATGTATTACATCATTAAAAGAACAAACACATAAAGATTTTACATGTTATATCACAGATGATTTATCAACAGACGGTTCTGTTGATAAAACTAAAGAATTAATTGAAGGTGATGATAGATTTATACTTATAGAAAACAAAACAAAACATTATCAATCGGGTAACTATGACCAAGTAATTAGGAATAACTCCATTATTGACGATAATGAAGTTATTGTAGAGGTTGATGGTGATGACTGGTTACCAGATAGTGAAACGTTAGAGCGAGTTGCTAAGGTTTATTCTGATGATGATATATGGATAGCTAATGGGCGTTTTATTTATTCACATGGTGCTATGGGGTTTGCCCAAGAACAAATAATAAATAACATTAGAAAGGCTACATTTACAGCATCTCATATTAGGACGTGGAGAGCATTTTTATGGCGAAATATTAAGTTGGGTGATTTAAAAGATGAAAATGGTGACTATTGGGACGCTGCTTGTGATTTGGCGTTTATGTATCCAATGTTAGAAATGTCAGGGGATGAACATTATAAATTTATGACTGAAATTAATTATGTTTATAACGAACAAAACCCATTAAATGAACATAAAGTTATTATGGGTGATGTTAATAAAAATGTTGGTAAAATTCGTAGTATGCCCCCATATAAAAGGTTATATAAATGATTTATTGTAATTTAAAAGGTGGATTGGCAAATATGTTTTTTGAAATTGCCGCAGTTAAATCTATGGCAATAGATAAGGGGGTTGATTGTAGTTTCCCTAATATTACAGCGCAATTAAATTTAGTTAATAACGATAACAAATATAACCCAATTATAAAACATGGTTGGGAATATATGGAAATATTTAATATTCTGAATACTACGCCACCAAGAGAAGTACTCCCAACCTTTACTTACCCTCTTCATTACCAACCAATTGATTTACCAAAAGATAATTTCATTGTAAATGGGTTTTTTCAAAGTGAAAAATATTTCATACATAATAGGGCTGAAATTCTAGAATTTCTTAAAATTCCAGATAGTATTCTTAAAATAATCAACGAGAAGTATTCTACAATTTTAAGAACTAGGACTACATCATTACACGTCAGACGTGGTGATTATGTAAGGCACCCTAACCATTATCATCAACAAACAATTGAATATTTTAATGAAGCTATTGATAGGTTAAAAGATATTACGGACACCGTAGTTATTTTTAGTGATGACATACCATGGTGTAAAAATAATTTAAAATATGAAAATGTTGTTTATATTTCAGATGAAAAGGATTATATTGAAATATACCTAATGTCTCTTTGTGAAAATAACATTACTGTTAACTCATCATTTTCTTGGTGGGGTGCTTGGTTAAATCAAAATGAAAATAAAGTGGTTATTGGTCCTAAAAAATGGTTTGGGCCAGCATTAGCCAAATATAACGCTAACGATATAGTACCTGAAACATGGATAAAAATTTAATATGGAAAAAATATATTCTAAAATAGAACCTGATAAACTATTACATATAATCAATAGATTAGATGAAATTGAAGGTAGAACTGAAGTAGTCGATGAAAATAATTTCATTCAATGTGCAACATTAAAAATGGAGAAAGGGAAAACCTTCCCACCTCATAGGCACATAACCAAAGATAGACATTATCCAGAACAGATAGCTCAAGAATCTTGGGTGGTAATTAGGGGAAGTGTGAAGTGCATATTTTATGATTTAGATAATACAATAATTGCGGAGCCGATTTTAAAGGCTGGTGACGCTAGTTTTACACTATACGGTGGTCACACTTACTTAATTCTAGAAGATGATACAATTGTATACGAATATAAAACTGGACCGTATGAGGGACAGAAATTAGATAAAACATTTATAGATGAGAAATGATAATGTAACAATCCTTGGAACAGGTTCATACTTACCAAGCAATGTGGTAACAAATGAAGATTTGTGTAAACACATCACAACAACACCAGAATGGGTTGAAGATAAATTAGGTATAATTGAACGTAGAATAACAGTAGATGAATCTACAGCCGATTTAGCGTATCAAGCCGCAATTAGGACTTTAGCCAATTCATTAACCGATAAAGAAGAATTAGATTTAATCATAGTGGTCACATCAAGTCCTGACCAGATATCACCATCAACTGCATGTACGTTACATAAGATGTTAGACATTAAGCGAGACGTACCTTCATTTGACATTAATGCTGTATGCGCTGGATTTGTATATGCAATGTCATTCGCATCAACATTAATTAGTAGTGGAACTTATAAAAAAATTCTAATTGTTGCAAGCGAAACATATTCCAAACATACAAATGTTCATGATAGAAATTGTGTATTTTTTGGTGATGGAGCTGGTGGCTTAGTTTTAGGCACATCAAAAAACGGTTGGAACGTTAGTAATATAGCGTCAAATGGAAATGGTTCAGGTATGACAGGATTTAGAATGCCGTTATCGGACCCGTTTACTATGAAGGGTAAGGAAGTATGGGAACAAGCAATACGTGTGTTACCAGAATCTATTAAACTAGTAATGGAAGAAGCTGAACTTGAGGTAGATGATATTAAATTATTAGTGCCACATCAACCAAGTATTAATATACTAAAAGTGGTTGCAAAGGAAGTCGGAATGTCGATGGATAACGTAAAGTTGGTGCAAGATAAATATGGAAATATAGCTGGCGCATCAATACCAATTGCGTTAAATGATGCATTCGAGAATAACGAAATTGAAAAGGGTGATAAAATTGTATTATCGGCTGTAGGTTCTGGATGGGCTTGGGGTTCGATGGTAATAAATTACGAAGATTAATATGAAAACAATTGCAGTATTTGGTGGAACTGGTGGGTTAGGTAAAAAACTAGTCCCTTTATTGGCTGAAAAATATCATGTTATACCGTTAGGTAGTTCTGTCGTTGATATTACCAATTTAGAATCAGTTAAGCAATGGTTTTCTGATGCGGAAAAACATTACAATGTTGATATTGTTTTGAATATGAGTGGTGTTAAATATGATACATTTTTAAGTAAAATCACTTCTGATGACGTAGAAGACATTGATAAGATGTTAGATGTTAACATTAAAGGGAATATAAATATGTTAGCCGCATGTTTACCTCATATGATTGAAAGAGGGTATGGAAGAGTGATTGCGATATCATCTGTTTTTTCTGAAATGAACGTACCTAAGAATTCAATATACTGTGCGTCAAAAGCATTCGTAGATAGATTGATAGGTACCGCCAATAAAGAAAACGTAAGATTCGGCATTACATGCAATACAATCCAATTAGGTTATTGGGATGGTGGTATGGCATATAGAGTAGATGAGAAGTACGTTCAAATGGCTAAAGATAAAGTAGGGTTAAAGAGATTTGGTACCGCTGAAGAATTATATAATACGGTAAATTTCATTGTAGACAATGAATATGTATCTGGAACAAATTTAAAAATAGATGGGGGATTATAAGAATTTTAAAAAAGTGGGTGAAGACGTTAGAGTAGATTCGTCAGCTCAAATAGTTAGACCAGAATTAATAGAATTAGGAAGTCACATTTCAATTGACATGTGTGTGTATTTCTCTACTTCAGCTATACTTGGAGATTATATTCATATAGCCCCACAAGTTAGTATAATTGGTGGTGGTGATTCAGTATTAATAATGGAAGATTTCAGTGCAATTGCTACTGGTACACGAGTTATATGTGCAAGCGATGACTTCAAAAAAGGTTTCCTGAATCCATTTATACCGAGAGAATATAGAAATGTGATTAATGAACCAGTGATATTTAGGAAGTATTCATCTACTGGAGTTAATTCAGTTGTAATGCCAGGTGTTACATTAGCTGAAGGTTCTGTACTTGGGGCTAATTCATTATTAACAAAAGATACTGAACCATGGGGAATTTATGTTGGTTCGCCAGCGAAAAGAATTGCAACAAGAGATAAAGAGTTAATTTTAAAAGGAGCTAAAGAGCTTGGGTATTAATTATGAGTAAATATATAACTAATGAAATTTTCCCACATGGGTTAGGGACTAGAATGTTTTTATTGACAAACGCTATTGGTTATTCTATTATCACTAATACTGAATTTGTAATAACACCTTTTTCTCATCAAGCAGTACCAAACGAATTTAGTGATAAAAATTCAATGACCAAAAGAGTTGATTACTTATCTGATTGTAAGAGATGGGATTTGATACTAAATTTAGAGAAAAAAAAAATAACCGACATTGAAGATTTATCTGAGGTGTTATATTTGTCACACCCATCGTCAAATAATGATGTACCACCAATTGAGGGACAGTTTGAATTATATAACAAAATTAGAGGGTTTCGTGATGAAATAAAAAAAGATTATTTGGTCATACCAACTAAAGTTACTAGTGACGTTATTAACGTAAGCGTTCATATTAGAAGAGGTGATATAATCAATGATAGACATAGATTTATAGGTAATAAGTATTATTTAGATAGTCTTAACATTTTAGAGACGACTTTAAAAGAAAGAGGTATTAAGTATGATATAACTATATACGTACAAAAAGAAGGTTTTGTCGCCACAGGTTTTGAAGATTTTAATATTAAATACGATACCGATATCTCTGATAATGAAACGTGGGTTGCTATGGTAAACTCTGACATTCTATTAGGGAGTAACAGTGCTTTCAGTACTAGTGTTGGTATGTTGATGGATGGAATTTTCATTCACCCAACTAGTAATAATTTTACCGATATGACCGATTGGTTATACGGTAACGAGTTAGACAAGAACTCAATTAATAAAAAATTAGGATATGAATCATAAATTAGAATTTGTAAAAATATCTTCAAAACATGAAGTAGGTGGTGTTGGATTTGCTGGTAATATGTTTATCATATTGAGCACATTATCACTTGTGGGACAGGATGAAAAACTTTATATTGATATGAGTAAAACAGATTGTATCTGTACGGAAAAAGGACCGTTGTTACATAACACAAATAATTGTTGGGAATATTACTTTGACCAAGTTAATATTGAAGGTGAAACCACTAACAACATGAATAGTTTAGTTATAGGTGGGCTAACATACGAAAATAGAGATATGTATATGTACCCAGAAAATTTCATAGCACTTAAAGAAAAATTTAATTATAATTTCCAATTAAAATCTTATATTAAAACATTAATAGATGATTTCTATGACAATAATATTAAAGGTAAAGTAACATTAGGTGTTCAAGTTAGATTAACTGATATGAAACACCATCATAATGTATCACCATTGAGTAGTTACGTTATAAAAATAAATGAAATTTTATTAAAACACCCAGAAATAGAACAAATATTTTTAGCCACAGATGATAGTTTAGTTATTCCAGAATTAAGAGCTGCGTTAGACGTTCCAATTATTTGTTACGATAATATGTTTAGAGCTGATAAAGCTAATAGACATCATGACCCACACGCTAGGTTGCATGATACTAGAAAAAACCATAGATATAAATTAGGTATTGAATGTTTACAAGAAATCCTTACATTAACAAAATGTGATTACTTATTGAAAGCAGATTTATCGTCAATTTCTATTGTCGCTAGTATTCTAAGTGAAAATATTAAAACCGTATATAAAGTATGATTTATATAATTGGAGATAGTCATGTATCAGTATTTTCTGGAACCGATAAAGGGTTGAATGGGTTAAGACACATTCAACCAGAATTTGGCACTTGTTATACTTTAAGTGGTGGTTCGTTAAGACCACACAATGTATTCGAACAGAGAATACCGTATTTTTGTCCAATTAAAATTGGTTCAAATACGGCTTATAATTCATTCGATAAATTACCAGTAATTGAACAGGTAATTGAAGAATATGAGATATCAGAAAAAGATTATATATTCTTATGTTTTGGTGAAATAGATATTAGAAACCATATTGGGTTTAATGCTGAAGCTGAAGATATATTAATAACTGAAGGGATATATAGGTGTGTTGATAGATATATGAAAACCGTAGATTATCTAAATGATAAATACTCTAATGTTGGAGTATATGGTTCACCACCATCATCACGTAAAGGTGATAGCCCAGTTAAAGAATATAAAGATGAAATTTTTAGAAATGTTATGACAAAGGAATTTAATAAACACCTTAAATATAACTGTAATAAGAATGATATTATATTTAAAGATATTTCAGAAAAATTAATGTTAGAAAATGGTAGGACTGACCCTAAATTTATTATGGATGATATCCATTTATCACAAGAGGTAATGCCGTTTTTAAAAGAAGAATTTAAAGATTTAATAGATGAATGATAGGGTGGAAATAAATATGATAGGTGGTGGGTTTCAACATAGTCCGTCTACATCTGGTTACGAACCATTATATGTAAAATGGGTCAAGGGTAGCCATACAGCACCAATATCTATGCACATCGACTTTCTAATTAAAACACCACCAAATCCAAATACAATAAATTATGGTTGGTTATCTGAATCTAAAGACATCAACACTGGGTTATATGAGTGGTGTGCTAATAACTTAGATTTCTTAAAGAAACATTATAAGTTAGTATTCACACATGACGTTAGTTTAACCGAACTATCTAACATCTTTGCGTTACAAGTTAGTGGTAAATCATTTATCGCTGAAAGTGATGGGTTGGTGTACCCTAAGACTAAATTGGTTTCCATGATTGCGTCTAATAAAAAGATGTGCCCAGCTCATATTTATAGGCATGAAATGATTGCTAAATTCAGTCCACATTGTGACCACTTCGGAAGAGGGTTCCGTGAAATACCTAATAAGATTGATGGTTTAAAAGATTATTGTTTTTCCATTGCAATGGAGAATGGGACGTACCCCAATATGGTTAGTGAAAAAATCACTGATTGTTTTATGACTGGCACAATACCGATTTTTTATGGCATTGAAAATATAGGTGATTTCTTTAACACTGATGGGATAATAACACTAAATGACGACTTCAAAATAGAATCATTATCTTTTGATTTATATAATTCTAAAATTGAAGCAGTAAAAGAGAATTTTGAGACCGCTATGAATATGCTAGTTTCAGAAGACCATCTTTACTTAAAATACATTAAAAATGAAATATAAAACAATACATAGCTTAGGGAGTAGATGTCAAAATTCAGATATATTAAAACATTATAATTATCGAGAATTTTCAGGGTTTTTTGATTTTATGAATACTTTAAAGGTTGAAACCATTAAACATATTTTAGAAGACGATTTCAACGAAATTCTTAAACCTGAAAACAACTTTACCTTGTTATGTAATCAACTAACCATTGACCCAGAAACAAGACTTCCATTACCAACATCGATGAGAACCAGTAATAAATTTTATGATGCTGACCATACTGATGTTCATGGTGCTATATTTCCACACCACGATTTGAATACTGAAAAAGATTATAATCATTTTTTGAAATGTAAAAAAAGGTTTAAAAAATTAAAGGATTATAAGACTCTTTTTAATTATTCTTATAATACATGGGAGAATAATCTTACAATTGATGATATGGAACATATCGTAACTTCTTTAAAAGAGGTTTATGGGTTTACTAACTTTAAGGTTTGTTTCATAGGAATAGAAAAGGGTTTAGAATCAACATATAAACAGACGTTAGAATCTGAATTTTATGATAATTGGAGTCTAACAATTAACCTTAGTAGTTTTACAGGTGGGTTATTTGGTAAACCATTGGATAATGAAAATTATATTAACATAATAAAAAACTATGATATCGATAATGTCAGAGTAACAAAAGAAGAAATAGATAATTATGAGTTTTAAAGTAGTAACACAATTCGAAAATGAAGTTGCCGAATTTTTTGGCGCACCATACGCAATAGCGGTGGATAGTTGTACACATGGTATTGAACTATGTCTAAGATTAAAAGATGTGCAAAGTATACATGTACCAAAACATACATATATTTCTGTGCCATTTTTAGCAAATAAATTAGGTATTAGCTTAAGATGGACTGATGAAAATTGGGTTGATTATTATAATTTAAGTTATGGAAATGTAATAGATGCGGCAGTACTTTGGAAAAAAAATAGTTATGTGCCAAATACATTTATGAATTTGAGCTTCCAATATCAAAAACATTTAAGCCTTGGTAGAGGTGGGATGATATTATGTGATAATAAAAAAGATGCGATAAAGTTAAAGAAGATGTCATATGATGGTAGGTTACCAGATATACCTTGGAGAGACCAAAATATAGACACATTTGGTTATCATTATTATATGACCCCAGAAACGGCACAAATGGGATTGGATAAATTATCAAAGGCAATTGAAACGACCCCTAGACAATGGGTAGTTGAAGACTGGCCTGACTTAACTAAAATGGATATTTTTAATAGGTAATTATGTTTACTTATTCATATTTTTTATTTATATTTAGTTCAAATAAAAAATATAAATAAAAAATATAAATAAAATGAGTAAAAAAGTAGCATTTATAACGGGGATAGCAGGTCAAGACGGTTCATATCTTACTGAGTATTTATTAGAATTAGGTTATACGGTACATGGTATGGTACGTAGAAATTCAGTGGCTGAGAACCAACAAAGTAGGTTAGCCGCTGCTAGAAAAAACCCAAATTTTTACGTCCATTATGGCGATTTAACGGACCAAACTTCAATTGAAAGATTATTAACTGAAATTAAGCCTGATGAAATTTATAATTTAGGTGCGCAATCTCACGTTAGGGTAAGTTTTGATATTCCACAATTTACGGTTCAAACAAACGCAGTTGGTGTGGTTAACATGTTAGAAGCGTATAGGCGATTATGTCCTAACGCTAAATTCTATCAAGCGTCAAGTTCTGAAATGTTTGGGTTAACAGTAGAAGACGATGGGTTTCAAAGAGAAACTTCGGTAATGAATCCAGTTTCACCTTATGGGTGTGCTAAAGTCTTCGCTTATAATATGGTTCGTCATTATCGTAGAGCTTACGGATTACATGTAACCAACGGTATTTTGTTCAATCATGAATCACCACGAAGGGGTAGTAATTTTGTTACTAATAAAGTTGTTAAAACTGCGGTTCAAATCAAACTTGGGTTGGTAGGTAAATTAGAACTTGGAAATATGGATTCATATAGAGATTGGGGTCATTCTAAAGATTATGTTAGAGCAATGTATAAAGTAATTAATCATGACGTTGCCGATGATTTCGCAATTTCAACTATGGAAACTCATTCAGTACGTGAAATGTGTGATGTGGTATTTAAATATTTGGGTATGAATTATGAAGATTATGTAGTTCAGAACTCAAAATATATGAGACCTGAAGAATTACCATACTTAAAAGGTGATTCAACAAAAGCGAGAACTACGTTAGATTGGAAACCAACATATACCTTTAAGGAAATGATGCACGAAATGGTGGACCATTGGATGGATGTATTACAAAATATTGAATCCACTAGATAATGGAAAAATACAATTTAGTAGGTTATAAGATATTACAATGGATTTAAGTAAATTAGAAAAATGTCAATAATAAGATATTTAAAAAGAAAAATAACTTTACTATCACTAGCATTATCTAGGGTTGAGAAGTCTTCACTTAATCAACACTCAGACGCTTTAGGGAGCGAAGGTACTGTACATGAAACAATGAATCAAGGTTCAATGGCTGATGCTCTATTAAGGGGTGAAATAACTATGCCAGTAAAAGAACTTAGGTGGCGTTTATATAAAATTTTGACTGAATCTAAGTCTAAGACGGCTAAGATTACTGGTTATGATTCGGATGGGCTTCCCATAGTTGAAACATATACCATTGAAAAACATAACTTATCTAAAATTAGTTGTGATGAATTTGATTCGTATGATGTTGAGTTAGTTATTAAAAACGAGGATATTATTAAGTCTACTGTGGAATCATTCGATAATAAAGATTTAAATGTTTTAGATAAAACTGAAATCGATGATTATGATGAAAATAAAACAAAACACGATTTAATTGGGGTTGAAAATTGGAGTGGTAGAACTTTAGGTGAAATTTCATTTGACGATATGGTATCTTCAATGAAATCTAAAAAAACTATTTATGTTAGTAGAGAAATAAGACCTAAATTTGAAATAGAATCTTATACTAAGAAATTGGTAATTAGAAAGATTAATGAAACTGAGAGGTTAATGGAATTTTATTTATCACAATACCCTGATGAGTATGATAGAAAAACAAGAATGTTAATTTCAGAAATCAAAAAAGCTAAACAGAACCCTAGGGCTTCTGATTTATTAGATATTAATAAAGTCGGTTTCATTAGTGATAAAGCAATTGGTTCAGATGATGGGTTAGAATATGAATATGATATTAAGAAATTTGATAAAATAGTAGAATTCAATGGCCACTACGTTATTAAATTTATTGCTGACGTTACTATTAATGGTGATAATATCTTTGAAAAGTATAAATTATCTGAATTAGAGTTAAAGTATGAAAATAAAATGGCTAAATAGCCATTTTATGTTTAGTTTTGTTTTTTTGTAATTATATTAAATGTGAGTTTAAGAAAAGACTCACATTTTTTTATGGCAAAAAAACAAAATACTACAACAGTTAGGAAGACTGCAAAAGTAAGTTCGGTAAATGAAATTTTACCTAAGAAAGTACAATTAAAATGTAAAAATGTTAAGCAAAAAGAATATGCTACATTAATAAGGGAAAAAGAGATTGTATTCTGCTCTGGCCCAGCTGGAGTTGGTAAATCGTATGTTGCTATGGCAGTCGCATTACAACTCATCCAAAACACTTCAAACTCATTTAATAGAATATTAATTGTGAAACCAGCTGTAGAAGCTGAAGAAAGTCTAGGTTTCTTACCAGGGGACTTAAAAGAAAAAATGGCACCATACATGGCATCATCAATTGATATTGTTGACAAAATAATTGGTAAAGATAATAGATTTAAACTTGAGGAATGTGAAGACTTAATGGTGGAGCCATTAGGTTTTATACGAGGTAAATCTATTGACAACGCTGTATTACTTATGGAGGAAGCGCAAAACATGTCACCATCTCAAATGAAAACCTTATTAACAAGAATTGGTTACAATTCAAAATATATAATATCGGGTGATATGGACCAATCTGATAAATATAGACGAATTGAACAAACTGGATTATATGATGCAATTCATAGACATAAAAATATTAAAGAAATTGGTTTCTTTGAATTTGACGAAGGTGATATCGTAAGAAACCCTTTAATAACTAAAATAATCAATAACTATAAAATAATTGATGAAGATGTATAAAAAAAGTAACAAAGTTATTTACTTTATGGAATTTTTAATTAAAATTATATAATGAAAATAGGGATAACTTTAAATGAGGTGATAAGAGACTTCATAGGGCAATTTAAATATGTTTATGGTAAATACTATAAGGAAGATTTAGAAGACGTTGTTATTGATGAATGGGATTTATTAAAATATTTTAAATTCCCATCAGAAAAAAAACTTAATGAATTTTTATATAGTGATGCGCCAATGGAGGTATTTGCTCACGCAGACCAATCATACGCAAATATCGGTGCTATTTTAAATAGATTTATCGCTGATATAAACGATGAAGAGGAACATGAGATTATAATAATTAGTAGGGATGCGCACAAGGCAATTCCTTCAACATTATTTTTCTTATCTAAGTTAGGTTTTACTGGAAATAACATAAGATTTGTTAATGATACAGCTAAAAAATGGGACGATATTGATTTATTAGTTACTGCAAACCCAAAAGCTTTAGAAGCTAAGCCTGAAGGTAAAATTTCAGTTAAAATTAATGCTTCATATAATAAAAATACTGACGCTGATTATGAATTAGATAGTATTTTAGACTTCGTTGATAACGAAGAAAAATTTAATGAGATTATAAATGATTGAATTATTCGGTGAATTTTATTACATTGATTTCGATGAAATTGATGCGTTTTTATTACTAGGTGATGATAAACAAGAAAACTTAAAGACAACTCAAAAGGTTGAATTATTTAATGCTAATGAGGAACGTATAAGTACTGAAATCACTCACAATGAAGATATAAAACACAAAGAAATAAATGGTGTTAGGTTTGACTTGATAAGAGGGTTTATCGCTGATTTAGGTGATGAAAAAGAAGAAGGTGATTCAGCATTGGGAGCTAATAATTTAAAAGAAACTGGAATAGGATTTAAAATAGCGTTTAACACACTATTAGCCTATGACATATTAAAAAAAATGGATTAAAATGGAAGAAAAGAAAAAACAAATGAAAGTTTTAGACTTAATTGAAAAAATAGATAATAAAGACTTTGGTTTCTATTTTTTCACTTTAGATACTAAAGGCAACCCAACTGCTGGGATTGCAAATATTTATGAGCAAGTAAAAACCTTAACAGATTTAGGTTACAATGCTTATATTTTACATGAAAAAAATGATTACCATGGTGTTCATGAATGGTTAGGTGATGCATATGCTAATTTACCTCATGTTTCAGTTGAGGAACAAAATTTAAATTTAACTGCAATTGATTATTTAATTGTCCCTGAGATTTTTGCTAATGTAATGGAACAGGTTAAAGAATTTCCATGTAAAAAAATAGTACTTTCACAATCATACACATATATTTTAGAATTATTAAAAATAGGTGAAAGATGGGATTTAAACTATGGGTTTAGAGATGTTATCACAACTAGTGATAAACAAGCAGACCACATTAAAGAATTATTCCCTAGTGTTAACACTTACACAATTGCACCGTCAATTCCTGAGTATTTTAAACCTAGTGTTAAACCAAAAAAACCAATTATTTCAATTTTAACTAGAGACCAAAAATCTGCTTTAAAAATTGTTAAAACATTTTACTTACAATACCCAATGTATAAATGGATTACGTTTAGGGAATTAAGGGGTTTACCAAGAAAAACATTTGCTGAGCAATTAGGTGAATCTTGTTTATCTGTTTGGGTAGATGATATTTCAAGCTTCGGTACATTTCCATTAGAATCAATTCAATGTGAAACGCCAGTTATTGGTAAAATACCTGATATGATACCAAGTTGGATGGAAGTGGATTCAGCTGGTGAGCAAATTGAATTAAAAAATAATGGTATTTGGACTAATAATGTATTAGCGATACCTAGTTTAATTTCTGATTTCATGAGAGTTTGGTTGGAAGACTCAGTACCTCAAGATTTTATCGATGGTGTTAAAGAATCTAAAGATTTATTCACTAGAGAAAAAGAAATTGAAAATATTAAAAATTTATATGGTGCGTTCGTAGCTAATAGAAGAAATGAATTCGAAGCATTATTAAACATTGAAGAGCAAAAAACGAAATAAAATGAAAAATGAAATTAGTGTAATCATCCCAGTATTTGAAGTGGATGAAACTTTATTAAGGAATTCAATATTAAGTGTTGCGGCACAAAAACAAACCCCTGATGCTTTAATATTAGTAGTTAAAGAGAAATCTGATGACCATAAATTAGTTGAAAAATTATCTAAAGAAATTGAAGGTTTAAATTATGAGATAATTGCGCACAACGGAAATACTAATTTCCAAGCTCAATTAAATTTAGGTGTTAAAGAATGTAAAACCGATTGGTTTATATTTTTAGAACAAGATGATGAGTTAGCCAGTATATGGGTTGACAATGTTATCAAATATAGAAGTCATGAACCACTAGTAACTATATTCTTACCTATGATTTTAGACGTAACACCTGAAGGTGAGTTTATTAACTTTACAAACGAAGCTGTATGGGCTTCACAATTTTCAGATGAATTAGGGTTTTTAGATAATGCCGCATTATTAAGATATCAAAACTTTAACATTGATGGTATGGCGGTTTTAAAAGAAGCTTATATGGAATTCGGTGGACTTAAAGAGAGTATAAAATTAAGTTTTATATATGAGTTCTTATTGAGAATGACACATAATGCATGTTCTATAATGGTTATCCCTAAATTAGCGTATAAGCACGTTAATGAAAGAGAAGGTGGTCTTTTTAGTAAATATAAGAAAGAGTTAACATTAGATGAATCAAGATGGTGGTTAGCTTTAGCAAAAAAAGAGTGCTTTCATATAGTTGATAGGGAAGAGCTTTATGAGAAAAAAGACTAAATTTTAATGACTAAAAAAAGAGGGCGTAAAAGAAAAAATGGGTTGTATTTTGGGGATGAACAAGAAGCCGCAGTTGTAAGATACTTAAATGAAGATGACCCAGCTATTAGAAATAAAATTTATAATGAACACTTAAGAGAAGCATTCAACATTATGGTTGAATCAATTATAAGGCGTTATAAGTTATATAGAAAAGACTATTCATTTGAAAATGTACATAGTGATACCTTATCGTATCTAATTTTAAAAGCTGATAAATTTGACACATCAAAAGGGAAACGTGCGTTTTCTTATTATGGGACTATATGTAAGCATTACATAATAGGGTTAATGATTAAAGACACTAAAATGCTTAATCAAACTTTAGATTTTGATACGTCAATTTCTAAAGTACATGAGAAAGATGAATTTGTTTATCACTTATCAGACACCGACTATGAGTTATCAGACTTAATTAATACAGTTGTCATTGAAATTCAGAAAGAGATTGAAAATGAGGGAGTTGATGGTAATAAAAAAATGACCGAAAACGAAAGAAAAGTTGGTGAAGCTTTAGTTGATATACTTAATAATTGGGAAATCCTTTTTTCTACCTTACAAGGTGGGTCTAAATTTAACAAAAATGTTATTTTAGCAACTATTAGAGAAAATACAAACCTAATCACAAAGGATATTAGGATTGCTATGCGTAGGTATAAAACCATATATGAGTTAATTAAGGGTGATAAGATAGAAGAGGGTTATTTATAATAAAACACTATTTTTACCTATTTATAATAAACAGACATGTTATGGCTAGAAGTAAAAAACAAAAAATTGAAGTAAATAGTAATGACTCCCTTCAGAATGTTATGCAAGAGGTTTACAATAACTCATGCACTCAAATTCAGGACGCTCAAAAGGTAATCAATGAAATTTCAGCTGCATCAAACCCAGAAGACGTTGATGAGTGGGCAAAATTAGCTAAGGCTAAAACAGATGCATTAAAAGTTAAAGACTCGGCAATTAAAATTAAATTAGACATTGGTAAACTTCAAAACGAAATTATCAAAAATAGTGGTGATGTTGCGGTGGCAATAAACAATAGTCCAGATATTGTTAGTAAAGATAGTTTTGCTAGGGTTAGGGAATTAATAGAGAATCGTAACTCAGAGTCAAAATAATTTAAATAATGGACGTTACTAAAGAAAAATCTAATGTATTTGGGCAAATTGCTGCATTAAGGGTTTCTGCTGAAGGATACCCTAAAAAGGTTATTCTAAACTCATTACAATCAATATCTCAAAAAACAAATAGTTTAGATTTTTTAACTGATTTACTTAAATCTTTAATTGGTTTTGAATCATTAAAAGAATCTTTAGTAGATGTTTTAACCCACAACTTAGATGAAATAGAATTAGATGTTAAAAAAGCAATTAAAAAAGCTTTAAAATCTATGGTTAGTTGTAGTGTAAACCCAAAAATACCAGATTCATTTATTAATGATGGTATTACTATCGAACTTAATAAAATTGATTTCTTAGGGATGTTTAAAGTTGACCCAATTTCAGACGCTGGTAAACTATTATATAATGACGTATTTAATTTATCAAATAGCACAGACTTCAACACATTTTTATACAATACAATACAAAACGATGGTAATGTTGATAGTTGGGGGTTATCCACAACAAATAATAAAATTTTAGACATTCGTTTTGATGAATATGCGCCATCAGGAACAAACTTACCAAATAATACTATAAACATAAAACCTAATGAACACTACGCTATAAATAAAAAACTACCAGATTTAAATAATGATTATATTGATAGTATTCAATTATTTAATTCAGCTAAGTTAATTAATAATATAGTAGAATCTATTTTTGGTTCAATTAGTATAAAGATTGATAAGAGTAAAAAACAAATACAAAACGAAATAAAGATTGAGGATATTATCAATAGAATAATAGATTGTGATGATGATATAATAATAGATGATAGTTACTTCACGTTTACTAATGAAGATTTATCTTCTATTGATTATCGAAGTGAGATTAGAAGGAAAGGTGTTGACATTATCACTACTTGCGGTGATGCCGAATCAACAATTGATTTTAATACATTAACTAAACTAAACTCTGATTTAGATAGCCTTAATAATCAATCACAAAGTGATAACCTAATGGAGATTACCACTACAATAATAAGAAATGGTTTAAATGATTTAGCAAACGAATCAGCTAATAGTGTTGGTAATAATGATAAACTTAATATAAAAATTAATTTTATTGAAAAAATGTTAAGGCAAGTAATGGCTGCTATATTTAATTCAATATTAGCACCAAAATTAATTATCATTCTAGCAGTAAATCACTCAATTATCTATGGTGAAGTTTTTGATGACACTGAAGCTTTCATTAAAAAAAATCGTGTATTACTAACAGCTGCATTACAGTCAGTTAGGGATGCGGTTATTGGAATATTAATGGATAAAGTATTAAAAGAAGTTAAAAAATTAGTAACGGATAACGTTATTAAAACTCAAATAGAAAAAGTTAAATATAAAAAATCTCAAATAGCTAGTCTAGTTGGGGTACCAACAGACGTTTTAAGAAAAATGGCTGGAATTATAAAAAAATAAAAAATGGCGAGTTCAAGTTCAAGTTCAAGTTCAAGTTCAATGACTAATGTGCTTAAAACATTAAATGCAGCATTCTCAGTGCCTAGAAAACCTGTGGAAAGTTTACCACCTAAATTATTGTTAATTGGTGCTAAATTAAGACCTGGGTTAAGTGCTAGAAATATAGCTTCTAATGTAATAGCTAGACAATCTGAAACTGGTGCACCAGCGGGTGATGTTTTTTCAGAAAACACTAACATGATGGAATCTATGATTGTTGTTGTTGTAGAAGAAATAATTAGTGCATTGCAATTGGATGCTAAAATAGAAGTTATAATACCACCTGGTGTTCAAGTAACTACAACTGGGTTAGGTAATATGGGTGGTCCTGTAATCAGCCAAGGTATGACAACGAATATAGGTATTGGTGAAGGGGTAATTAGATAAATTATGAATTACGAAGAAATGTCAAATATGGATATTAATGCAGTTCATATTCAAATGAAAGAAGAATATGACGCTATTAAAAATCAAGTGCATAATTTAATAGATAAATTAGATAAAATGGACGCTGAATACCTTAAAGGTAAAACAGTGTTAGATAAAAGATTACAAAGATAATGAATAATAAGTATGCTTTTGGTGGTACGAGTGTTTTTAATAAAGGTTCTAAAAATCGTTTAGATACCACTATATTCTATTATGGTAAGGTAACATCAAATTTTGATGAACTAGGCGCAAATCGCATTAAAGTGCGTATAACGGGTATAGATGACAGTTTATTTGAGAAGGATTTGAGTTATTCATTTCCTATGCTACAAAAGTTCTTTCATGTAGTGCCTAAAGTTGGTGAAACTGTAATGGTTTTTATACCAGATGTTAAAAACCCATTTATTGATAGGTTATATTTAGGTCCAATAATTTCACAACCACAAAATTTATATAAAGATAATAATTTATTTTCATCAAAATCGGTATTAGCTAGTGGTATAAAACAACCTAAACCAGCCCCAAATACAATACCAGAAAATAGAGGGGTTTACCCATCATTGGATACAATAGCAATTCAAGGTAGAAATAACTCAGACATAATTTTAAAAGAAAAAGAATTATTATTAAGAGCTGGTCAATTTGACTCTAAAACCCCTAAAGGTGATATACCAAAGTTTAATAAAATTAACCCATCGTATATTCAAATAAAACATGATATTGTTTTAAAAGCTAATTCAGAACAGGAGGCAACTGAAGTTGGTGGTGCAATTAATATTGTTAGTAATAAGATTAATTTATTAACACATAAAAATGGTAGCCCTAGATTTACATTAAATGACCAGAATTCAATGGTTAGCGATGAAGAAATTCAAAAAATAATTAATGAGGCTCACCCATTGGTTTTTGGGGATAGATTAAATGAATTTTTGAGTGTTTTTATAAATGCATTTACAAACCACGTACATGCTTACCCTGGGCTTAAACCCCAAGACCTTTCTGGTGTCAATGATATTGATAAGTTGTTAGAATATGATTTAAAATCATTACTATCTAAAAATATCAAAATTAATTAATATTCCTAGATATTTATAATAAAACGAACAATGGTCTTAAGAACATACTTTGATAGGAACAATACTTTGGTATATAATAATAATACCAACACAGGTAAAAACCCTGTGGCCGAACTATTCTATGGTGGTAATTGGCTAAGTGAAAATCCACTATTCACTAGATACATATTTCAATTCAATACTGAAAGAATTGAGGAATTTAGAGATAAAGGTATGTATCCAGATTTATCTAAATTAACGCATACACTTAGAATGACAAATACTAGTACATTTGATGAATCATTATTAAGTAAAGAAACTGCCGATGGTAAAGATAGAACAACATCTTTCAACTTAAATTTATTTGCTGTTAACCAAGATTGGGATGAAGGTGTTGGTTATGACTTTTCTGGTCAAAAATATTTCTCATCATCCGATGCATCAGTGTATAGTGAGGGTGCGTCAAATTGGATTGAAGCTACGAATGGTGTTAATTGGGTAGATGGTAGTGGAACATACACTGGCTCAACTTCTGGTGTTACATTACAAACACAACATTTCGAAGATGGTAATGAAAATCTTGAAATTGATATAACTGACATTGTAAACGGTTATCTAACAGGTGCTACTAATCACGGCTTAGGTTTGGCCTTTGATGATGGAAATGAAGTTAGCATAGAAGACAATCTTAAGTATGTTGGGTTCTTTACTCGTCACACACAAACATTTTATGAACCATATGTAGAAACTAGATACGCTGATACGATTATTGATGATAGGGGTAATTTCTACTTAGATAAAAATAATAAATTATATCTTTACGTTAACATAGGTGGGGTTCCAACGGATGTTGATACTATGACAGGTATGACCGTTACAATAAATGATAACGGTGGTGATTTATTTTCTTCATTTACAAGCAATCAAATTACCCATGTAACTCAGGGGGTTTATTCGATAGATTTACTTGTACCAACAACTAGAATAGGTTGTACAATATACGAAGATGTTTGGTCTGGCGTTGTTATTGATGGTCTTACAAGACCAGATATTGAATTAGAATTTGAGTTGAAAGATTCAGCTGAATATTATAATATTGGTTCTGACGCTTCAACACCAAAAACATACACGTTTAACGTATCTGGGGTTAAAGATGGTGAAAAGATTAATAGAGGTGATATAAGAAAAGTTAGAGTTATGGCCAGAGTACCGTATAGCGTTAACCAACAAGAGGTGTTAGATACTTTAGAGTATAGATTATACATCAAAGAAGGTAAAGCTGAATATACTGTAATTGATTATGCACCAGTGGAATTAGCTTTCAATTATAATTATTTCTTATTAGATACTGCGAGTCTTGTACCACAAAGATATTATTTAGATGTTAAAGCAACGTCTAACTACGAAGTTAATACAACAAAGAATATCATTAGTTTCGATATTACTAGTCAAGTTGATAAAAGAAAGGGGTAAGTATTTACATTTTTATATATTTTAGCATATTTATTTATATAACGTAATTAATGCGTATTGGTCTTGAGTCGTTTATTCGACTTTGGAGTTATTTCGGTAACAAAAAGATTGGTACATAATTAAAAATTAAAAGTAATTATGAATACAAATGTAAAGGTGGGTAATCCTAACCCAACAGCAACTCTTGCTATCAATAAAGGCAGGGTAAAAATCTATAACAATAAGTCAGAAACTCCGACTTACTACCTTAAAAAAGGTCAAGAATTCCAAATTGAAGTCTTTAATACAACAACCGATACGGTATTGGCTAAAATCAAATTGAATAATAAACTTATTTCACAAAGTGGTTTGGTATTAAAACCAGGTCAGAGAGTATTCTTAGATAGGTTTTTTGATATAGACAAAAAATTTAAATTTGATACATACGAAGTGTCAGGTGGTGATGAAGTAAAACAAGCAATTATAGATAATGGCGATGTTGAAGTTTTATTTTATAGAGAGGAACAACCATATATTAACCTCAACACGTTTAATAATACGTATGGTGGTTCATTTGGTGGGCCAGTTCACACTGATAACACTATGTTTTTTAGTGATATGGCATCAACAGGTGGTTATGTACATGATTCAGTGACAAACACAAATAACATAACATTTACGACAACAGGTAGTGTTGAGTTAGGTACTACCACATCAAACGCATCATTAGATGTTTTAAAGTCAAGTAGTGTCAAAAAAAAATCTCTAGTTAAAAAAATTAAATCTAATAATATTGAAACTGGTAGGGTTGAGCAAGGTGCTACTTCAAATCAAAAATTCGATACTGTGAGTCTTGATTTCCAATCAAACCCATTTCACAGGGTTTCTTATAAGTTATTACCAAATTCACAAAAAAATGTGGAAACACAAGATTTACCCAAATCTTATTGTACTCAATGTGGTGCTAAAGCGAAAGCGAAAGATAACTTCTGTTCAAAATGTGGTAAAAAAATATAAATAATATTAATTACGTTATAATTTAAAGGGGGGAATTTGTTTTTCCCCTTTTTTTTGTGTATTATTGTATCATGAATAAAACGATATTAATTACTGGTGGAGCTGGATTTATAGGTTCACACGTTGTGAATTACTTCACAGATAAATACCCTGAAACCCATTTTATTGTAATTGACTCTTTAACATACGCATCTAATTTAAAAAATATTATGCAAGTAGAAGGTAGTTCCGTAGGGTGGAAACCAAACATGACTTTCTGGAACACTGATATTAGAAACGTTGATTCTCTTCAAACATTATTCAAAAGTCATAACATTGATGGAATTATTCACTTAGCAGCTGAATCTCATGTTGATAATTCTATTAAAGACCCAAATATTTTTGTGGAAACAAATGTTATTGGTACTCTTAACCTATTAAATGTTGCTAAAGAATTCTGGGGTGAAGGTTCTGAAAATAGGTTCCATCACGTATCAACAGATGAAGTTTATGGTGATTTAACGCTTGACGAACAACCTTTCGTGGAAACGACACCTTATGACCCAAGTTCACCTTATTCAGCCTCTAAAGCAGCCTCAGACCATTTTGTAAGGGCATATGGTAGAACTTATGGGATGAATATTACAATTTCTAATTGTTCTAACAATTATGGGCCTCACCAACACGCTGAAAAGTTAATCCCAGTTGTTATTAAAAAATTAATGCATGGTGAGAAGATACCAGTTTATGGTAAGGGTGAGAATGTAAGGGATTGGTTATGGGTTGGCGACCATGTAACGGCAATTGATGAAATATTCCATAATGGTAAAAAAGGTCACACTTATAATGTAGGTGGTGATAATGAATTAACCAATATAGAATTAATATATAAAATATGTGAATTATTCAATAATTTATATAAAAATGTTGAATCACCGATAGTAAATTTACCTGATTTTCCAATAAAGTTTGTTACAGATAGAAAAGGTCATGATTTGAGATATGCAGTTAATTCAAATAAATTACAAACAAATCTTAATTGGAAACCTGAAAAGAAAATTTACGATGGTTTATTAGAAACAATTGAATATTATGTTAGAACTAAAATAGTTAACGGTAAATTAGAATATGAAAATAGAACAATTAACACTGGCCGAAGTAACCCTTGAATTAAAAAGGGCTAAATTTTGGGTTGAAGATACACCAATCCGCAAGTCATTAGACTTGATTAATAAAATGGAGACTATAAAATTAAAATTAATAAATAAAAGTTTGGATATATGAAATGTTATTTTTATATTTGTATCATTTTAAAACAACAAAATATAATAATATGAAAAGAAATTTAGTGCTTAGAGGGTATCAAGAAGGCGCAGTAGACCACATTATGAAAACACCAGTATGTGTTTTAGCAATAGCACCCAATGGTGGTAAAACAGAAATATCTATTAAAGTTATTGATAGATATCTACAAAAAAACCCAAACGCCAAAATCTTAGTGTTACCTCACTCAACTAATGTGTTGAAAGATAATTATTATGATAGATTAGAAGAAACTAAAGTCAATTTCACATATTCAAAAGAATTTGACCCTAATAGTAGTGTCCACATATCACTACCAAATAGTGAGAAAAAAATCACAGGTAAATATGATTTTGTAATAGTTGATGAAGCTCATGAAAATTATTTTGCAACAAGAGAACAAAGACTTATCAAGAATATAAACCCAAGTAAACAACTATTGTTAACTGGAACACCCTCTATTTTTATTAGGAAGGGTGGGTTTGATATATTTTTTATTGCAGCAAATCAAATTCCAGAAATATACTCAGCTAAATTAAATCTTGAATTGGTGGCATCCAACTATAAATGGTTAGGTAATTACACCAATGACCACGAAGTTAAAAAAAGTTTCATGTTTAATGTTGATGATACACGAAAAACACTTGAAGCGGTAATGGACAAATTATTACAAAGACTTCAAACTAAATTTACACCAGTACAATTTAATCACCCATCATGGGTAACTAAATTTAAAAATTGGGCGTTTACTTATGACCAAATTGGTAAAACAATGATTGCATGTAAAACTATTTCACAAGCTAACACAGTTTATGATATTTTAAAAAATGAACATAATATGAATGTAGGGTTATCTCATTCATTAAATGATACTGAAAGTAGTATAATTAATGATTTTAAAGCTGGTGAGTATAATGTGTTGGTTGTTGTTAATAGAGGTCGATTAGGGTTTAGTGATGTGAATTTAATGAACCTTATTGATATGACAGGTACACATAATCCAGATATTATATTTCAAATGTTCTGTCGAGTTCTTAGAGGTACACCAGACATGACAAAATACTATATGAAGGTTACACCTAAAGAATTACATAACATGTCATTAACACACCTCTCAGTATGCGCTGGGTTGATGTTAACAGATATTAAATTCTTAAAAATATACAACGGTAGAAATTTTAATGATATCCAAATCCCAATAATTAGAGGTAATAGACCATCACCAACTGTTGGGTCAACAAGTGGAAGTGGTGGTACAAGACCTAACCCAGTTACTAGAAATATTTTACCAGAATTTACTTACAATGTTGTAGATACAATGAAAAGTGTGCTTCATGATGCTGAAAACATTGCCAGTATTTATAAAATGACCACTATTGGTCACGTTAAATACACATTAGGTCATTCTAAACAAAGACCCAAATTAACATTTGAAGATATAGTAGAAAGTTGTCGAGGTAATTTATCGTTAGTGGAGTAATAATATGCCTGAAAAAACTCCATATAATTCAATTAAAGAATGGCGAGTTAGTAATAAAAAAGCCTATAAAGATGCTGAATCACAAGGTTATATTAATAGATTATGTGAAATATTTGGGTGGTCTGAATATGTGAAAGAAAGGGGTAATGGGCATTGGAATCTAAATCGATGTGTTGAATCTGCAAAAGGTTTAACTAAAAAAAAATGGAGAGAAAAATTTAATTCAGCATATCAAGCAGCACATAGAAAAGGTTGGATGGGTGAATGTAATAAAGTTTTAATACATAATACTAATCCAACTGGGTTAGTTAGAAGTGAAAAAGAAAGTCATTTAATAGCATTAAAATATAGTACACTTAGAGATTTTAGAGAAAATGAACCAATTACTTATAGTCACGCATCTTATCATGGTTGGTTACCCAAAATAACATCACACTTAATTAGGGAAACAAATAAAACTAAAACTTACACTAAAGAAGAATGTATAAATTCAGCTAAAAAATTTAAATATAGAAGTCAATGGGCTAAAAATGAAGTGACGTATTATAATTATGCAAGAAATAATGGTTGGTTAGATGAATGTTGTCAACATATGAATAGAAAATCTAAATGGGAAGATTCAAATATTTGGATTGAAAAAATAACTTTCATAGATTCTAAAAAATATAAAACCGAAGAAGAATGGAAAAAAAAATCCATAGGTTCTTATATGACAGCTCAAAAATTAGGGATTATGGATGAATGTACTAAACATATGAAATTATGAAAGAAAAATCACCATATAAATCACTAGGTGAGTGGCGAAAAGCTAACCCAAAAGAATATAAAAAAGCTTATTCTAAAGGTTGGTTAGATGAAATATGTGGTAAGTTTAGTTGGATTAAAATTTCAAAAAAAATTAACGCTAATGGTTATTGGAATATTAAAGAGAGGGTCTTAAATGAATCTAAAAAATATAAAACTAGAAGTGAATGGCAAAAAAATTCTTCTGGTTCATATAATTCAGCTAGAAAAAATGGTTGGTTAGACGAATGTACTGAACATATGAAAAGATTTAATAAACCAAATAAATATTGGGTTAAAAAAAAATGTATCACCGAAGCTAAAAAATACAAAACTAGAAGTGAATGGGCTAAAAATTCTTCTGGCTCATATAATTCAGCTAAAATAAATGGTTGGTTAGATGAATGTACTAAACATATGATTGAGGTATTAAAACCGAAAGGTTATTGGACTAAAGAATTATGTTTGGTTGAAGCTAAAAAATATAAAACTAGAAATGAATGGCAAAAAAATAGCCAAACTTCATATAATAAATCAAGAATGAATGGTTGGTATGATGAATGTATACTTCATATGGAAATTAAAAAAATACCATCTACTTATTGGACTAAAGAATTATGTTTGGTTGAAGCTAAAAAATATAATAGTAAATCTAAATGGAAAAAAAATAATTCATCTTCTTATAACTCAGCTAGAATTAACGGTTGGTTTAATGAATGTACTAAACATATGAAACGTGGTAGAAAAATCTCAATATAAATCCCTAGCCGAATGGAGAAAATCAGATTTATCATCATATAATGCTGCTAGGAAACAAGGGTTTCTAAAAGAAATATGTGATTTATTTGGTTGGAAATTAATACCAAAAAAAATCTTCTGGACCAAAGAAAAGTGTGTAGTTGAAGCTAAAAAAAATGAAACTAGGCTTGAATGGAGAAAAAATAGTTATGGTTCATATGATTCTGCTAAAAGAAAAGGTTGGTTACCTGAAATATGTGATTTATGTAATTGGGAAGAACCAAAAAAAATATATTGTAGAAAACCTAATGGTTATTGGGGTGTATTAGAGAATTGTATGATAGAAGCGAAGAAACACAACACTCTAACTAAATGGCGTAAAGCTAATCTCCCTTCCTATGAGGGGGCAAAAAACAATGGACACCTTAATGAATGTACTAAACATATGACAATACCTAAAATAGGTGTTAAATATTGGACATTAGAGCGTTGTAAAGAGGATGCGTTAAAACATAGTGGTAGGTGGGAATGGCAAAAATCTAAAGGTGGTTACAATGTAGCGAAAACTAAAGGTTGGTTAGATATTTGTTGTGAGCATATGCCACAAAGAAAAAAATGGACATATGAAGAGGTTAAAAAAATAGCATTAAAATATGAATACGCTTCTGATTGGGAACATGCTGACCCCTTATCATACTCAATAGCATCAACTAATGGTTGGTATGAAGACTTAACCGCACATATGGGTAGGAAAATAAAAAAATTAGGTTACTGGAATAATAAGGAACTTTGTAAAAAAATTATCGCAACATGCAATAGTAAGGAAGAAGTTAAGAAACATCACGGTGTATTTAACTCAATTAGAAGAAATGGGTGGTATAAGGAGTTAACAGCGCATTTTAAACCAGCTACTGGTTTTTGGAATAAAGAAACATTATTAGAAGAGGCCAATAAGTATGAAACAATTAAGGATTTTAAGGATAATTCAAATGGTGCATACCAAACAGCTATTAAACTTGATTGTAAGGATTACGTGACACAAAATTTAATCAGTAATTTATGCAAACCTAAAGGTTATTGGACAAAAGAACGAATATTAGCCGAATCAATAAAATATACAACTAGAACTCAATTCATTAGAGCTGAACCAAGTGCTTATCGAATTGCTAGACAGTTAGGTATAATAGATGAAGTATGTTCACATATGATAGTAAAAAGAAAGGTAAATAATGAGAGAAAAATCCCAATATAAATCCCTAGCCGAATGGAAAAAAGCTAATCCAAAAGATTATCAACGTGCATATCATAAAGATTGGTTGGATGATATATGTGAAAGGTTTGGTTGGGAAAGATTAAATTACGATGTCAAACCTTCTGGTTATTGGACGAAAGAAAAGTGTCTTAAAGAAGCTAGAAAATTTTCATTTAAAAGTGAATGGGCTAAAAAATCAGGTGGTTCATACGATAAAGCTTGTACTAATGGTTGGTTGGATGAATGTACAGCTCATATGATTGAAATTAGAAAACCAAAGGGTTATTGGACAAAAGAAAAAATTATAGCTGAAGCTAGAAAATACAATTCAATAATTGAATGGCAAAAAAACTCTAACGCTTCAATAAATAAAGCTAGAAAACTTAAAATTTATGGTGAATGCATAACTCATATGGTTATGAATAAAAAACCAAATGGTTATTGGACTAAAGAAAAAATTATAGCTGAATCTAAAAAATATGGTTCAATAACTGAATGGCAAAAAAACTCATTTACTACTTATAAAAAAGCGTTAAAGTTAAACTTTATTGTTGACTGCACTAAACATATGAAATAAAGTTAACAATCACTTCCCTTGGATAAATTATCCTCACCCCATAACGGTTGAAGATTATCCAATTTCCAACACTCCTTAAATTCAATGTCATCAACGCTCTTAAATGAGAATGATGATATTGGCTTTTTATGGTTCTTTATTATAAATAAAAAAAGCCTTGCAAATTGCAAGGCTTTTATATTCTCATACGAGCTTAAGATATTATCTTAATTCGTTTGCGTTGAATGTTTGTAATCCATCTACTCTAACAGCCCCGTAAAAGCGGTTGTTAACAACTTTTTTAGCATAACGTGTCATTATACCTTTCACTGGCGCAAAGTTGAACGGGTTGTACATTGTAGGCGTAAGTTGCATTGGCACGTAAGGTGCGTAGATGTAACCTGTATCTAATAAAGATTTACCTTTATGTCCCATAATCAATGACCAAGATGGAGCATAAGGGTCACGGTACACTTGGTAACGTCCACTTAAAGAACCGATTTTCTCGATACCCATGTTGTATTGGTCTTGCTCAGGAGATGCATCAGATACGTGGAAGTATTCTAAATCGTCAAACACAGCAGAGATTTCAGAAGAAACCACGATGAAGTTTGCACCACCTCTAAGAGTTGATTTATGTATTTGTGCTGAAATTTGGTTAACTTTAGTAATTAAAGTTTGATTCCAGTCTTTTTGAGTGTAAGCATTAGCAGCTAGAGAAGCTTTTCTCCATCCGTTCCAATCCCATCTCAATTGCCATGCAGCAGCACTTCTTAAATCTCTTAAGATTTCTCTATCGATTTCAGCAGCAACTTGCTCAGAAAGCATTGCAGTTAATTCAGCTTCAGCATCAATGTTGTGAAATGCACTAACATCTTGCGCTAATTCTGGAGACCATGTAGCTCTTAATTTACGTTCTTCAACGGAAACAACAACCTCATCTAATTTGAAAGATACTTCTCCCATTTCAGTTTCAAGTTCTAATGTAGCATATTCTGCCCATGATACTGATAAATCAGCTGAAGTGAAACCAGAAGCTAATACTAAGTCAGCACCTACATAACCATCGTATGTTGAAGTACCAGCTGCATCAACTGGGTGAGTCATATCTAATTCTAAAAATATAACACCAGCATCATCACAAACATCGTTGTAATCTACGATACCTCTACCATATTTTTGTGTTACTAATCTAAATGGTACAACACCACCGTCAGCAACAATTACGTTACCATCAGCATCAGTTAATGCTTCACCATTCATAACAACTTTTAAAGAAGCTAAGAAAGATTCAGTATCCATTGGGTTACCATCTGGTCCACTTAATCTACCTTTATTGATTGCGCTAAATCCACTTACTTGTAAGATTGCGTTCCTTAAAGAACCATCTGTAGCAGTTGGAAGTGCAGCAAAATCAGCAGCAGCAGCAAAAGTACCGTCTGCGCTTAATGTTACTAAAGCACCAGAACCAGCGATAATAGAAATTTCACCTTTAGACGAATCAAATAATCCATCATTATAATAAATATCATAAAGATTTTTAGATAAGTATTTAGTTGGAGAATAAGAAGGGTCAACACCTTTTACAATTGGAAGTCCGTCAGAACCCATTGAAGTATGTGCAGAAAATTGTGGTCCATTTTTATGTGGGTCACCATATGCATCACTTGCAGAATCATACCTAGCAGAAGTTTGTGGTACGAAGAAGAACAATTTACCAATTGGCATGTTCATAGCTTGTACAGATACAATATCATTTGCTAATAATTTTGAGAATACTCTTCTTACGATTGGAAATACAACCGTTTCAAAAGAACCTGAGCTAGAAGCGTCAGTAGACTCATTTAATAAGTGAGAAGCTTCGTTCTCATATAATTGAGCGATATTTTCTTTAACGTGTCCTTTAAGACCGTCTAAGAAACCTAAACTATCCCATTTATTGATAGTGTTCTCTCTTACTTGTTTCATGTGGTTAAGTCCGATATTACCAACTTGACCTGAATTTAAAAAATTTGACATAATTTTAATTTATTTTAATTTTTGTTTTAATATTATTATTAGTTAGTTCTTCTAATTAAATCAAGAACTCTTTTTTGTGCTGGGTCAACATAAGCAGTCGTCTCATTTAATTGAGTTGATTGTCCTGATGTTTGCTCAGACATTAATTTATTTTCAATTGACTCATTCATAGGATTTTTAGTTCCTAATTCAGAATTAATTCTTTTATAAAGTTTTTTAGACTCTTCAATAGTTCCAACTTCTTCATCAAATCTATTTAGTATTCCTTTCTTCTCATCACTAGTAGTTGAGTGTTCTAAGAATAATTTAGTTGCATGTGTTAAGTTAATATTGAATACAGCAGTCTCGGTGATTGTTTTTCTAAAATCCTTAAGAGATGATTTGAACATGTCATTCTCAACTTTAAGTTTTTTAGCTTCAGCAAATAAAGTGTTATACTTTTTAACGGTTTCAACTAATTTCTTAGCTTCTACGCTTTCAGCTTTAACTCCCTTACCTTTGTGAAATGCTTTTGAACCAGCACCTTCTGGTTGACCTAATTTGTCAGCTCCAGTACCATCTTGCTTAAATGCTTGGGATAACCCAACCGCAATTTGTTCATCTACTTCTTCACCTTCTTCAACAACTTCTTCAGTAACTTCTTCAGTTTCTTCACAATCTTCTTCCATAATATGCTTAGCATGATTATCTCCGTTTCCGTTTTGTGCGTCATCTTTAAATCCACCTTCAAGGTTATCACCTGAATCAGAATCTTCTGGTGCAGTTTGTCCTTCGATATCACCTGTGTTAGGCGAAGCAGTGTTAACTAACTCTTTATCGTGACCTTTACCTCTAACTATGTCTTCTGCAATTTCATCATCTTCCGATAATTCAATTTCATAAACAATAGATTCACCTAATTCATCTTCATCTTCTTCCTCAGTTTCTTCAGTCTCATCCTCAACGCCAACTTCCGCATCCATTTCTGGTTCTGCATCAGCTTCAACTTCTGGTCCAATTTCCACATCCATTTCTGGTTCTGCTTCCATTTCTGGTTCTGCTTCCATTTCTGGTTCAAATTCTACTTCTGGCTCACTTTCAAATTCGCCATCAACATCCATTTCACCTTGGTCTAACATACTACCACCACCGTTCATCTTAACATTGTACTCTGCTCCTGATACTGGGTCTTTAATAATTACTTCTTCTGATGATACAACTTCTATTTCGTCTTCTCCGCTTAATTTTTTGTAAACTGAGATAACTTCCTCGTCTGATGCACCAGTCATGTCCATTCCGTAGTCTTCGCTACCTTCTTCTGCTCCAAGACCTATTTCTAAGTCTTCTTCTCCAGAGTCCATTCCTATGTCATCTAACCCAAGTTCTTCAGAACCACCTTCTTCTTCTCCACCAAAATCAGGTGTAGCTTCAGGTGCGTCATCAACTGGTAATGCGTCAACATCGCTGTCAACGTCTTCGATATCTTCGATATCGTACTCATCCTCATTTAAGGATTCGTTTAGCGTGCTAGTAATCTCTTCTTTCGCTACCGAACGAAGTATTTCTTTAGCATTTGTGTTCAAAGTCTCTTCAATAAGATTGAACTCCGCTAATGCTTCTTCTATAATAGACTTTTTTCCGTCTGTCATTTGTTTATTGTGTTTTAAACTATTATTAGTAATTTAGTATAATTAAAATCATACAGTTACTTAATAAATATGTGGTATTTTATCAAAATACCTGATTTAACCAAAAAAAAACTAAAATTTAGTTTTTTTTCTTAATTATTATAATAAAAATTTATTTAATTTATCAATTAAAAGACTTTTTCCTTTAACCTCTGACTCCATAAATGGCTGTGCCTCAGACTTACTATTGAACATATAAGACCCTGGTGTACTAGGACTAGTTACTATATCCCAACATATCAATTCAAAATCTTCTTGCACCATTAATTTACCAGCAATCTCATCTAAAGACCCTACACCCCTAGAAGACACTCCAACACGAATTCCCTTTCTAAGCATATTTGCAATGTTATCACCTTCACAAGATATAATTCCTTGGTTTATAAAACCTGGTGACATGATAATTTCTATTTCACCAACAAGTGTATGACCTTCCCACCAAATCTTTTTAATTTCATGTGAAACTCTACTATTTGAAATAACTGATGATTCTGGATGGTCACTTTCACCGATAGCTGACCTATTTCTAATAAGTTCTTGGTAATTAGTCGCTTCTCTCCTTAAAATGTACTCTGGGTATATTCTACCATTTCTATTCTCAATACCAAACTTTTGTAGTACCACAAATAAAACTAACGGTTCAATCATAATAGCACCGCCACTACCAATCTTACTAGCTTCACTAATAAATGGTTTATTTCTTATATCATTTGGTTCAATAAAACCAGCATCACCTTCAATCAACAATCCAGTTCCTGTCTTACCACCTCTTATAATTTTAAATTCTGACGACATATTTATCTTTTTCAATAAATATGCGAATAAACATAAAAAAGCCTAATCTTTACGATTAGGCTTTGGTTAATGATTCATTAGCTGTCTTTTTTTTCTTAAAAAATTCAAAATGTTTATTTCTTTTAAAAACATCCTCTATCAAATTTCTAAGCACTCGATTAATTTCAAGATAGATTTCATCTGAGTCTAATGGTAGTTTATTTATCTGATGTAATGTTATTTCACACCCCATAAAACTAGACTTACCATTGGTGATACCCGATTCTCTAATGTCTAAATCTACCATAGTCATAGATTTATTAAATTTATTATTTAATTCTTTAAATAATGAAGTTCTTATTTCTTTATGAAATTTCCTTATTATTGTTTTATAATTATTATCATTATAATAATTAATTGTGTTACACCACCCACTAATCCTTAAATAAATTGTTTTTGGATTGTGTTTATCAATTGAGCCAAATGTTACATTTAAATCTTTAAATGATTCCAATTTTATCTCAGTACCTCTATTATATGTCATAAGGTAAAGATACATCAATTGGGGATTTAGTCAAGTGGTCTAATAATCATAAAACCAGGTGTTTATAAATTTTAATATATTTTAATTATTAAAAAGATGACATTTTTAATATGTCATAAACTTTTTTTGGTGGTAATCCCAATGAAAAATTTTCATCAGTGCTTAATGTTGAGTATACAAAACAACCCCCTTGATATGAAGATAAATAATGAATTTCATTAGGTTTGAAAATATATTCATCTCCTACTTCATATATCTTACCAGTAAATTTGTCGATTAACTGACCCTTTAAAATAACTCCATACTCATATTCATTATCATGTATATGTGGCATAATATAAGAGTGTGAGTCATATTCGGTGATTAAATGTTTGCAATTATTAATAAAATTAAGGGCCATTATTTTAACACCCTTAGAAATATTTACTGGTAATACCTCCCACCTATCTTTAATAAACATTATTTCATCAGGTGTAACATCTGGGAATTTTATTATAAAACCATCAAATCTTTTTTTAATGTTTCTAAGATTATTAACAGCTTTTAAATAATTCTCATTTTTTTCTTTAAAAAAACTTTTAAATATATTCATAACTATAACTTACATATTGGTTACTAAGACTTTAATATCACGAAGTAATTCTAAGATTTGTTCAGATACCTTATCATTTTTCTCTTCACTCTTTTCGTTCTTTTCTTCAATCTTACCACTTTTTTCTTCCCATAAAGTTGTTAATTTAATAACATCCTTAGCTAACCCATCTTTATCACTCTCGGCTTTATTTAATTTTTTAGCTAACCAATATATAGCAGCACCCATAACCACAACAACTGGGGCCTGTTGAATTAACCAGTTTATTAAATTGGGTGAAACTTGTAAAAATTGTATCATATTAAATTAATGTTGTTTTTAAATAATTAATTTTACTCATTTCAGAAGTGAAGTTGTCTGAATTATATTGATATCTTAATAATTTATCTTTAACTTGTAATAGCGTATTCTTTTCGTCTATGGTACATTCATTTAATTGAACGTCAATCAAATCCACACATTCTATAATCGTTGTGCTATATAACTCTTTTTTATCACTATCACTACCATTAATACTTAACTTAATTACCTTTTTTTCTAATTCAGTTAAATTAGAGTACTTTTCATTAAATTTATTTTTTAATAAGGGAATTAATATTTTATTTGAATAAGGTTCAACCACCTTATTAACACTTTTTAAGTCTTCGTTAATAACGCATGTATAGTTTTTTATGAAAAGCTTAGATTCAACAATTTTATTAACGTTTTTAATATTCCTTTCTAAAAAGGTGATATTATTGATGTGCTCGTGAAGTGATTTAAAATCATATTCATCGGTATAAAGTTCATAACCATTCTTTTTTAAATAACTTATTAAGTTATTATTGGCTTCAAGGATAGTTTTCTTACCTAAGTTTTTAAGTATCGAAATGCATTCATCAACAAATATTGTTGTACGTTCTTCTTCGTTGGTAACATTAACTTTTGTTTCTAATTTATGATAAACATTATATTGGGATTTTAAAACGCTATTTTCTTTAATAGCTTTTACATAAGCCTTAAAGACTTTTTTACCTTTTCCATCTTTAGTTGTTATACTATCAGCTAGAATATTTTTAAAAGTTTCATTTATTTGTCCAAAATTTTGCATTCTTTCTATTTTATAATAAATATGTTTCAGATTGGTTAAAATCGTTAATTATTACAATTTTGAATCAATTTCATTAATCATAGAAGTTAATTCATCGTTGAACTTGACTGATTTATCGTAAATTTTAGTTATATCGTTAATTGCCATATCTTCTTTAGTCACACTCTCATCTAATAACTCAACATATTTTTTAGTTGAAATGTTTTTAGGTTTTAAAGTATTAGATTCTTTTATTAATTTACCACTTTTACGTTTATTTTCATCGGTTGTAACATCTTCAGCACCTAAGTCTTCAGCACCTAAGTCTTCACCACCTAAGTCTTCTTCACCACCTAAATCTACCTCGCCATCAATTTCATCATCTAACCCTAAATCACCAGTGTCAAAGCCACCACCGAAGCCACCTCCACCACTACCGCCACCAGCGTCAGTACCTTCACCATCTTCTTCATCAACCATACCACCTTTTTTAGCCATATCCATATCACCATAAACCCTATCCACCCTATCAAATACACCAGTATTTTTAATAACATTTTGTGTGTTTTCTAATTCAGCTGCGGCTGCTTTCTCAATTCTTTGCTCAAGTAAATCTTGCTTTATTTCATCATCACTCCAACCAAGTATTTCTCTCTTGGCCCTAGTCATAGACATTGCACCAAAACCATTACCAGCGTCAGAAACAGCATCTTTGTAAAGAGTTACTTTAGCAGAAGTATGTTCAATTTTAAGCATTTCAGCTTGTGTTGATGGGTTATTTAGTGTAATGGTAAAATTATCAATATCATCATGAAATCCTAAAAGATATAAATGGATTATAGCAATTTTATTTAATTCATGTAACATTGCTTGTTGAATTCTATTGATTGTTCTTGAAAATCTAATATCCTGTAATGCAAGGTTTTTACCTTCGCCAGTAGCTTCTTCAAAACCTAAAAAAGCTTTAGGTACTCTTAATGCGGTAAATAATTTTCTTTGTAAATATTCAATATCAGCAATTTGGTCTAAGTTCTGAGCACCTGGTAATGTGTCAATAGGGGTTTGAGCGTCTTCACTTCTTGTTGGTACAAATATGTCTTGGTCAATACCTAATTGATTGTACCTCATATCCATTTGTCCTGTTTGAGGGTCAATAAGTGGGGTACGTTTAAATCTATTTGCAATTTCATCTACATATGCTTGAACATCTTCATTATCAATGTTACCAACAAATATTTTATAAACACGTCTTTCTGGTGCTCTAGTTACACGATAAACAAGCATTGCATCCTCAGCTAATATTAATTGTTTCCAGATACGTCTAGTTTTTTCTAAGAAAGAAGTACCATATGGTAATTTCCTATCATCACCTAATAATCGAAAATGGGCTATTTGCCATGAGTTAAAAGTAACATCTTTACCTTTCCAGAAAAATTTAGTTTTATTACTTTTTTCATCTGCGTTAACCCCCTCTAATTGAGATGGGGATATGATTCCATGAACATCATTTTCTCTACGTTCTATTTCGAAGTTAGGTAATTGTCTACCGCCTACAATACCAGCGTCTTGGTCAATATTTAAATGAACGAAATTATCACCATATTTACATAGGTTTCTAGTCCACATTGGTAATGAAGTATGTATATCTAACCTATTAATAAATAAATCTTCTAATATTCTTTTAACACGCTTGCTACCAGAATAAACATTAATAATATCACCTTTATCATTCGGGGTTGTTGATTCTTCCATGAATATATCTAACGTTGCTGATATTTCAGGGTAAAATTCCATTGTTTCGAAATCTGAATAAGAACCAATTCTAGTCGTTTCATAATGAATCGCTTGTTGATATAACTCACCGTCAACTTTATTCCATAAATTATTTAAGTATTTATTTTGTTGAGATTGTAATTTAGCAGTATTAAACTCACCCTTATCTTGGGTTTTTAATATTTCACCTTTACCTAATGAATATCTATTTGTTTTTTTTACATTTGGGTTTAAACCATCTTTACCAAAAACATTATTAAGTTTTTGAAATATTGTTAATTGTTGTTTTGCCATTATATTTATTTTCTATATTATACTAAATATCTGAATTAAATCAATAGTATTCAGTTATTATTTACTCCCACTAAATAACCACATGTATTGACCTGTTGGGTCTTGCATGTTTTTAGAGACTTGGGGTGTAAAATTAGGTTTCTTAATTGATTTTTTATTCCTATCCTTTCTAGATACAAAGTCATCACCTTTATATCCAGAGTCAGGTGTTCTATCACTAGCGTTTGACATTAACCAACCACTTAACATAGCTTTACTCTTTTCTTTTGCAACGGTTAATTTTTTGAATGAATTTTCAATAACCCATAATGCGTAGGCTAACGCCATAAGTAAATCGTCATGATAACCATCCATATGGTCAGCTCTACCACCTTTGAAAACAAATGTTTTCATTTCAGAAGTTAGTCTACGTGAACGAATTTTAATACCGTCAGTTCTAACCATCATTTCTAAATGACCAATAACTGGGGTTCTTACACCAGAAGCACAGTTAAAACCTGGGTATTTACCCTCATTTGTATATGTGGTTATTCTACTAGTTAATTTATCTAAAGGTTTATTAGTGGTATCACCATAATATAAATTAGGTGTACCCAATTCCATACACTTATTAATAGTACCAACACCAATTCCACCAGTAATATCAACTACAACCAAGGCATCGTAAATCCTAGCATATTCATCAACTATATAACCCAATAAATCAGCTTGTAACTTACCTTTATATTCCATTACTTGTGTCATTGTAGTGAAATCCACAATTACTATGGTAGATGAATCTTGACCATCACCCCTAGCTACATCTGAAGATAGTATGTATTGGTGACCTGCAATGGGTTTTTCCCATATCCAAATATCACCTTCATGACCAGAGGTGTACAAAGGCTCTTTAACATTAAACTTCTCTTGGTGAATAATATATTTATCATCAATAACATTACCCCCAGAACCAATAAAGGATACATCCAACTCTTGGGCAATCATACGTTTATTATTATTCATACCACGACACATAGCTCTATACCAACTTGAACTAGGGCTATAACCCCTTTTAATCATTGCATCAAAATTGTCATGAGTGTATTCAACTTCATCAATAACATCATCATCATCTTCATCGTTAATCCAAATCAAATCTCTAATCTTACTTTCTTGATTCATAGTATATCTAGGGTCTTGATACCATTTCATTTCAATTACATGGAAATCATTATCACCACTCTTAGCTTGCTCATATGTCTTATAGTACAATTCATCCATACCATTTGGTGTTGAAACCAAAGAAGCCCTTCCACCAGTACCTAAAGCAGTTAATGCCGCACCAAACACGGTAGCTCCATTATCAATAAACGCTGCTTCATCCATAATTAACCAAGTAGGTGTAAAACCCCTTAACGCATCTTTAGATGTCGCAACAGCCCTTACTCTACTACCATTAGGTAATTTAAGTTCTTTTTTAGATTCGGTTGAGTATATTGTTTTGGCTTCTTTTTCAGGTGTACCGTAATAATCACCACCCCATACCCATCTTGGGAATTGAGATATAAAGTCTTTAATTTTATCTAAGAATTCAAATGCCATATCTTGCTTATTTGCAAGAATTAGAATTGCCTCTGGGTTATTAGGGTTAGCAAATAAAACTTTAACTGCGGCATAAGCGGCAGTTGTAGTAGATACACCAGCTTGTCTAGGTTTTGTTACCATAGTAAACCTATGTTCACGATAAGCATTTACTATATCTATTTGTTTTGGAAATAGTTTAAAAGGTACGAACCCTTCTTGAGTCTTATCAAAAGTTTTTAAATATTCAGTAATCGCATAACATGGGTCCATTAAACATTTACCATATTCTTCTAATATTTCACCACTTGTAAGCATACTTTTTTATATATAAATATACTAAAACTGCTTATAAACCCTCAAAAACAAAAAAAGAGCACATGATGTGCTCTTTTAATTATAATATTATTTGTGGTTTAAGTTAAAACCAATCTTCATCATTTAAGTTATCTAAATCTTCAGGGCCTAAATAATCATCATTATTTAACATATCCATAGCATTATCAAAATCATCATTTTTTAAATCATCTTTGACTTCTTCTAATAGTTCATCAATCTTAGCTTTGCCAGACCTAGTACCCATAAGGATTTCCCTTAAAGATTCGTTAAATTCGTCAACTGGCAATGAAACTAATTCTACATAAAGGTGATGTTTTAGAGCAAAATCTTCAGGTGGTATTGTATCACAAAACTTTTCCCATATAGGGGGTCCTAATCTCATATCCCAACTTTCAGCAGACATAAAATCAGCTTTGTCTAAAACAAATTGAGCTACTTTAGAATCTTTAGGTAATCCGTGATACGATAAAATTTCCATAACACCCTTTACTATTTCATGAATTAACACTGGTAATGTCATAGCCTCAACACTAATCTTAGGTTTATCACCTTCAGATTTAGGGAATTCAACATTTACAACACCACCAATAATTCTAGGTTTAGTGTCATCATTAATAAAATACATATAATCAGCACCAGTCATTAATTTAGCGTAACTAGATGGTAACAACGGTTCTAAATCTTGTAATTCTTGGTCAATCATATGAAACATATGGTTAGTTTTCTTAGCCGAACCTTGAATTAATGCGTTAATCATTCTACGTTTATAAACTTCTTTATTAGCTTGAACATATTCTTCGTGATTATCAAATTCAATATCGGTTGTTGGTTTAAGTTTCAACGCTTCAATATTTTTATTTATTGACATATCAGTAGTTAACTTAGCTTCAATTTCAACATCATCTTCATCCACATCAAATTCCTCTCTAACTAATTTAATAGCTAATTCAATTAGATGGTCCTTATGTTTACTCTCTAATTTAATAATTTGTAACAATAATTGACTTTGCTCTTTTAAAAATGTTATTGGGTCAATACTGTCAACACCATGGTGTCTTTTAAATGATTTTAAAACGTCAGTAAAACGTTTAGACATTAATTTCTCTTCAAAATTACTTTCATCATCATCTGGAAATGCTGGGTGATTACCCAACGAATGATTTTTTTCTCTAAGCTGTGCAGCTAAACTAGGGGACATTCTTTCGTCATGACCATCCTCATAAGTAATCCTACTTTCAGTCATCAACTTACCCTTTCTAGGTTTACTTATGGCTTTGATAGCAATAAATTTATATTTATTTGACATTATTTTTTGTTTTTTAAGTAGTTTATTAAATCTGATTTTTTTATTCTAGGATTTATATTCTCAGTTACTTTTATTGATGGCGCACCATTTTCTTTCAATTCTTTCATCAAATTATCAAATCCTTCATCCATTCTTCGTTCCTCTCTTTCTTCATCAAAATCAAATAAATCAGGGTCATGAAAATCCTCATCTTCATCATCACCTTCACGTACTATCATGTTTGCAAACCCCTTTTCTTTAAGTGCCCCTATAAAGTTTTTTAACATACCCTTAATTTCAGCCTTTTCCTCATCACTTTTATTAAACATATTGATACCAAGTGAGTTAATTACACCAGATAAATCAACTTTAGCATCTTCACTTATATCAGATTCATTAGTTGACTCTGGCTCTGAAGTTAAAATTAAATCATCATCAGCTACTTGAGCATCAATTTCATACTTATTATTTTTATAAGTTTTGATATCAGTTGAAATATCAATTTCTTTTACTTTTCCTTTTTTATACATTTTTATAATCTTTTTTAAATTCTATTCTTATATCCCTTTCATATAATTTATTGTTAACCTCAGTTAATGATATACCAAAAGGGAAAACCAATCTATTTGTTGGGTATTCTTCCAACCCATCGATATTTTCCCAAGCTAATGGAATTACACCATCGGTTGAATCCCACATTGAAAATTGTTCATTGTTTTGGGCAACTATTAAATTACTATTAATTTCTATTTTACCAACTTGTTTAACTATATCACCACTAGGTGATGTAGGGTTTCCTGATGCTGGATAAGAATCCCATCCTTCTGCATCAATATTATCTACTGAATCGCTAAATATGAACTCGTAGAAGTATTTATCTTCATGGTCAAATCCTATTTCATGTACATATATTAAATATAAATCCCCCATTAAACTTCTTCAATTACAGGTATTTCTCCGTCAGTAAACTGAGCTTCAGTAGTATACCCCTTAGTGTTCATATCAATTGCACCATCAAATTTACTTACTAATACGTAATATTGTTTACCATTAGATAATATATCTGTTTGATAAATATATCTAGAATCCTCATCCCCAGAATTAAGGTTAGTTATTTCACCAGTATTTAAAAAATTGCTAACAAATCTATCAGGTTCGCCATAAACGTCAAATTTAATTGTAACTGAATTTCCGTCTTCTGAAAATCCAGAATCTTTCACAAATTCGATATCACCACTTTTTTTTTCAGCCTTTGGTTTTGGGTCTGGAATTTGTTCAGGGATAATTCTATATGGCTTACTTCTCCTAGTTTTTCTTTCAGGCATTACTGTTGGGTCAACTTTTGGTGCGGTTTGAGGTTCCACTGAATTTAAACTTTCTTTTACCATTTCCTTTATGTTAATTTTACCTACAATATTACTCTTTTTTTCGATATTTTCCAAATTTAAATACTTATTTTCTTCCATACCATCATCATCAACACCTAATGAGGCATTTTGGAATACAGTTTTACCGTTAAAATTTGGGTTGTGGGACTCACCCATATCAATACCACTTAAATCCATCCCACCTTCTTCAGTGTCATCAGCTACGTCATTAGCCCCATCATCAGTTCCGTCATCAGTTCCGTCATTAGTTCCGTCATTAGTTCCGTCATCATCTTTACTATCACTAGTAGATGAAGATTTAACTTTAGCGATAATATCAGATTGGTCTTGTTGGTCCATTTTACTTGAATTAGTTGCGGATAAGACAGAGTTGATTGCAAATTTTTCTAAATCAAAATCTGGTTCTCCTAAGTCTTCCGTATACTTCCTAAGTGATTGACCTAATTTACCTGATAATTGTTGTATAAATTTTTCTGGGTTATCCTCTTCTGATGTTTCAACACCAGCGTCAAAAGGGGTGTCATCAAAGGGTTTCTCACTTGACGGAGCTTCTTCATCACCAAATCCATCATCTAAACCTTCACCACCAGAAATAGGAGAACCCATGTCTTGGGCTTGTGGCTCAGGAGATGGGTTATCTAATTTAAGTTTAAACTTAGTTTCGGTTATACTTTTTTTTTTGAGCTATTTTCGCCCTCTTCAATTTTTTTAATTGCAGTTGTAATGCTAAGTTTTTGGCTTTCACTTAAAACTTCACCATTTAATTGACGAATAATATTATCAATTGCTCTTTCACTTTCAGTTAATTCTACACTATCGTCTTCTGAAATTTCTTCATCTTCCTCTACAACAGGTGGTGTATCCACATCAGGATTACCAGTTTCACCAGAATCGTTGATGATTTCGTCATCGTGTCCATCATTTTTACCTTCATCTTTAACAGTACCTAATAAAGTATCTGGTTGACTTGGCTTTGGATTTTCATTATAAGATTCAAAAGATTCGGCTAATAAATTATCATTCTTTAAAACATTAATAGGGTTAGTTTTATTTAACGCTTCATTAAGGCTTAAAAATTTAAGATTTAATTGTTTAGTTGCTTTAGAGTAACTATCAAATGATTTTTCAGTTTTATTTTTCAAACCACCAACATACATAAAATCTTCAGCAATTAAGTTTTCTTTTTTATTAGAAACTTTAATAAAATATTTGTGGTTCTCTCTAACGATACCATAAACTTTTCCATCAGGACCCATTTTAGTTAATTCAACAACAGAAGTTTTAGTGTTTTCATTAATTGAAGATACACCCATTAACTTTTTCATTCGATTAAGTTGGTTATTACCTTTTAATCCCACTGGTCTAATATTATTTTTTTTCATGTTTAATTTTTATTTTATCCGTTTATTACTGAAGGTGCGATTAATCTTTGTTTACCTAGAACAAATACATTGGTAGTGCCACTAATACTTTTAATCAAAATATCAATTTGTCCACCAGCAATCATAGGTACAGTAGTACCATTAATTATTGGGGATGCCGCAGCATTAGCATATACTTTTGTATATACATATTCAGTTAAATCAGCGTCAGCTGATGCATGTATTACTTGTTCTAAATACCTCATTATAGTACCTTTTATTATATAAATATAACTAAAGATAGTAAAAACCCCGTTTTATTTAATTTTTAAACTAGCCTTATCAACTTTGAATGTAATTTTTACATTTGAAACTTTATCACTATTATAATTTAAGTCACCAAAACTAACGTTTTTTATATAACCCTTAACACTCCAAACTTCAATAGGATTACCAGTTGGGTCTAATTTTTCAATAAAACTTTATTAATAAATATTGAAAAATCATTTTTTATAAGATAAACAATTTTTAATTTGATAATGGTGCTTTAATTGATGGGTGTGACTTATAGTTAGTTATATGGAAATCACTTATTTCCATACCCTTGATAGTCCAATCAAATGTCTCTGGCGTTCTATCTGGATTCCAAAACTCATCATTGATAATCAAATTAGGTAAATCAAATGGCTGTCTATCATGTATAGGTAATTCTAACTTAGCTAATTTTGCCTTAGCGACCCTTTCAATATCACGTTGTTTTCCAGCTTCTTTGTAGTCCATATCTTTAACCGCTTGTGTTTTTAACCTTTTAGCAGTTACAAACGTCTCAAAAGATTCTGCGTCTAATTCTTTAAATATTTTATTTAACTGTTTATCTGATAATTCAGAACCCATTTGTTCTGTAGCTTGGTCAATGTGATTCAAATATAAATGTGTATCACCCAAATTACCGATAAGTTCATCAGGAATCATATTAACTTCTTTGGCTAGTATTTCTAATAACAAACCATATGAGGCAATATTAAATGGTAAACCTAAAAACGTGTCCACTGAACGTTGATTCCACATAAGGGAAATGGCTCTAGTTGGGATATCAAATGCGTTTGCATCTTGATTTACTTCACGTTCAAATTCTTCATTCGAAAAACAGTTATCCCTACTACTGGTCGTTCCATGCTTCTTATTCATTAAATCACAACGTTCTTGTGTTGTAAACTCTCTAGTATAAACTTGAAATCCATAATGACAAGGTGGTAAGGTCATACTATCAATCTCACCCACATTCCATGCGTTAACCATCATTCTTCTTGAATCTGGATTGGTTTTAAGGGTTTCTATTACGTTAGCTATTTGGTCATATGACTTATTTCCTTTCCCACCAATACTTTTTATTTGACCACTCCAACTTCTCCATTGTTTACCGTAGATAGGTCCTAATTCACCCCATTTTTTAGCAAACTCATCATCATTTTTGATTTCATTTATAAATTCTTTTTCATCTAACCACACACCATGTTTACCACGTTCCATTTCAGTTGCATATTTCTTATATGCATCACCATTCCAAATATTAGAACCATTATCTACAAGATACTTTATATTGGTATCACCTTTTAGAAACCACATTAACTCGGTTACTATAACTTTCCATGGCATTTTTTTTGTAGTTAACAAGGGAAACCCTTCTGACATTTTATGTCTTATTTGCCTACCGAATACTGATTTTGTTCCACCACTTCTAGTGACCTTTTCAGTCCCATTTTTCATTATATCCTTTAATAACTCTTGATAATCTAAATCTAATTTATTCATTTAATTTCCAATTTTAACGTTTCTCAATATAATACTCAATTCCCGAAACTACACCATCAATTCTTTTGTCAGATAACACTAATTTAGCATCAATTTCAGAAATTAACTCTAACATTTTTGTTTTAAGAGCTTCAGCATAACCTTGAAGTTCTTCCTTTATAAGGGCTTTAACTTCTTCTGAAATAATCTCAGCATCAATCTTACCAAGGGCTTCAAAAGAGTATTTTTTTATGTGAGTATTTAAAACCTTACCTTGACTATCAGCCATTTCAAATCTAGTATAATCTGTTAAAGGCACGTCAAAGTACTTATATTGACCACCATGTTTAAATACTATGGTTAATTCATTTACATTTTCTTTATATTCTGATGCCAAAATATTTGAAGATTCGTAAAAACTTTTTACAACACCCTCATTTGCAGTTCTTTTTAATAACATAATTCCTATCTTTTATTGTTTAAAGCAAATATACATCAAAAAAAATAAAAAACAACTTGTTTTTTGAATATTTTTAAGTACCTTTGTATCGAATTTAAACTAATTATTATATGGATATGACCCCAACAGCCACTGAGCTGATGCAAAAAGCGATATACCAAGCTAAAGATTATGAGGATAATAAATTTAGACCTGAACACATTTTATTATCAATTATAATACATGAACACAATACTACTGTTGGTATTTTACGTAGTCTAAGTTTTGATGTTGAAGAGTTATTTGAATCATTAACAATACATTTAACAAATAACATTTTTAATAATAATCGAGCCTACCAAACCAAATCAGAAATATTACCTAGCAAAGAAACTAAACTTGTCATTGAGTATATGCAAAGTGAACGTGATAAAATGGGGGATGAAATAATTAGTGATGCCCATATTATGTTGGCAATATTAAAAACTAGTTGTGTTGGTCAAAAAATGTTAGTAAAACTTAACCTAAATTATAAAATTTTTAAAAACGAACTTATGGGTGATAATATACCAAATGAAGACTTCGAAAGTGCACCAAATAACTCAAAAAGAAAGAAGCCAACTAGAAAGATTGGTACGTCTAAAACCCCAGCCTTAGATGGTTTCTGTAGAGATATTTCTAAAGCGGCATCCAATAATGAAATAGACCCAGTTGTAGGTCGTGAAACTGAAATTAAACGTGTAACGGCTATACTCTCAAGAAGGAAAAAAAACAATCCCGTTTTGATTGGCGAACCAGGGGTTGGTAAAACATCGATAGTTGAAGGTTTGGCGTTATTAATTAAATCAGGTGATGCGCCTAGACCATTAATGGATAAGAAAATATATTCATTAGATTTAGCTTCAATTGTTGCTGGAACAAAATATCGTGGGCAATTTGAAGAAAGAATGAAAATAATTCTAACTGAACTAAAAGAAAATCCAGATGTAATTCTTTTTATTGATGAGTTACATACACTTGTAGGTGCTGGTAATGCATCAGGTTCTTTGGATGCTTCAAATATTTTTAAACCTGCTTTAGCAAGAGGTGAAATACAAGTAATCGGTGCTACAACATTGGATGAGTTTAGAGAAAATATTGAAACTGACGGTGCCTTAACCAGAAGATTTCAACAAGTCTTAATTAAAGAACCGACATTACCTGAAACTGTAGAAATTTTAAATAATATTAAAGGTAACTATGAAAAGTATCACAATGTTAAATATAGTACTGAAATTATTGAATTAATCACTAAGTTAGCAGATAGATATATTTCAGATAGAGCAATGCCTGATAAAGCTATTGACATTTTAGATGAATCTGGGGCTTCTACAAATATTGATATTAAATTACCTAGTCAAATAAAAGAGCTGAAGGGTGAGATAATTAAACTTAAGGAACAGATGAGGGATATCATCAATAAACAAGACTTTGAGGACGCTGCTACTTTACGAGATAGACGTAAGGATTGTGAGCTTAAGTTGGATGATATGATGTATAAGTGGGAAGATAAAAATAATAAAAAAGAAACTGTAATTACACCAGAAATGGTTGAAACGGTTATCTCAACCATGACTGGAATACCTTTAACTAAAGTGACAACATCTGAGACAAACACTTTAAAGAACCTTGAGCGTGATATAAAGAAAGATGTTATCGGTCAAGATGAAGCAGTTAAAAAGATTTCAAAAGCAATCAGACGTAGTAGATTAGGGATTAGAAGTGGTAAGAAACCAATTGGTTCTTTCATCTTTTTAGGCCCAACTGGTGTTGGTAAAACACATTTAACTAAAGTATTAGCCGAGCAAGTTATTGGTGATAAAGAAGCTTTGATAAGAGTTGATATGTCAGAGTATATGGAAAAACATGCAATGTCTAAATTAATTGGTGCGCCCCCAGGTTATGTTGGATATGGTGAAGGTGGTAAACTTACTGAAGCTGTAAGACGACAACCATATTCAGTAATCCTTTTTGATGAGATTGAAAAAGCTCATGAAGATGTTTTTAATTTATTATTACAAGTTTTAGATGAAGGGCATTTAACTGATAGTAATGATAGAAAAGTGAATTTTAAAAATACGCTAATTGTAATGACTTCAAACATTGGGGTTAAAGAATTATCACAATTTGGGAGTGGAATTGGTTACGCAACCAGTAATTCAATCATTGATGAAGAAGAAAGAGCAAAAAGTATCATTAAAAAAGCAATGAAAGATAAATTTAAACCTGAATTCTTAAATAGAATTGATGAAACAATAGTTTTTAATTCACTAAGCCAAGAAAATATTAATGTTATAATTAAAAATGAGATTAATGAAGTTAAAGAACGTATTTCAGAATTAAATTATAAGTTAGTAGTTAATAAATCTGCAATGGAATTTATTGCTAAAGAAGGTTATCATAAAGAATATGGTGCTAGACCACTTAAACGAGCAATTCAAAAATATGTTGAAGACCCAATAACTGATGCCGTTATGGATGGCGAATTAAAAGAAGGTGGGACTATTAAACTATCATATAATATTAAGGATGGTATCACCTTTAAGGTATTAAAATCATAAAATAAATATAAAAAAACCTCCATTTAGGAGGTTTTTTTATATTTATTATTATGGAAACACTTTCGTCAAAACAAGTTTTATTAATTGAAGATTTAAAAGATGATATTGAATTCTATAAAGATGAGCTTAACAACCAAATTAAATCTCATGGAATTTATATTATAATAGGTACGGTGATTGCAGTCACCGTGGGTGGTTTACTTATGTTTAAGCCTGAATTAATTACAAAGTTACAAGAAATTTCTAAACATATGGATACGGTAGCTGGGTTTATCGGTGAAGTTCTTCCAGTGGCATTTATTTCTAAATCATTTAATAGTTCTAAAATTCAAAAAAGAAAATTAAAGGGGTTAAGAATTTTTGAAAAAACAATAACGAGAATGGAACATGGTATTGTCCCAAATACTGAACCAGATATAATTTCCATTGAAAATGATTTGGCTATTTACATAAATACTTAAAAAAGTTTTAATATGAGTGATATAAAAGATTTAATTAGAGATACTAATAAGACTGCACGTAAAGGTAGACTTATAAATAATATTCTTTGGGTTATAGTACTGTGTTTAGTACTAACAGCCCTTTACACAACATCAATAGCAATTGATTCTAAAGCTGTTGCAATTAAAGAAAGGGATGCTAAAAAAGAATTGTTGGTCGTTTCCGATAGTTTAAGAATAAAGGCGGAGAACTTAGTCGGTGACTTAAAAATTTCAGAAGAAAACCTTCAAGGGGAAAAAGAAAAATTAGAAAAAATTAAAATGGCATACGATTCAATAAGAAAATTGCAGTTAGTAAAAACTGATGACTTATGGGAATATGCGTTACAAGAAAATACTATAGAAGCTTATAGTGATTACATTAGAATTAAAGGGGTTAATGATACTGTAGTTAGCAAACTTAAAACATTATTTAAAAATGTTGGGTATGTTCAAATTCAAGAATCAAACGGTAATGTGTTAATTGAACCTGAAAATAAAGAATTTGGGTTGTGGAAACCAAATTCAACTCGAAGTATTAGATATGGTGTTATTGGAAATCGTAAGTTTCGTAATACAAATCGTAATGGTGATGTTATATTAGAAGGTCAAATATTTGTGATACTTAAAGATAGTATAATGAGTGGTAAAACACGTTGGGCTAAAATAGGTTATTAAATTTATGTCATTAAAAATTATTAAAACATACTTAAGAGAAGGTTTAGAAAAATCAGATATTTGGTATCATGGTACGCCAGATGTTAGGGAATTAGAAAAAGAATGTGGGTTCTCAAATAGAGAAACCTCAATTAAATATATAAAAGATTTGGATGCGTATAATGCTATCCAACAAAATTTAAAGACTAGTAGGGAAAACGGTGATGACGATGCTTATCATAAAAATTTAGATATGGTATCTAAAACTTATGGTCAGTTTAAAATGAGAAAACCGATATTTATTACCAATGACTCTAGTGTTGCTAGAACCTATGCCAACGCTAAAAGAGCGTTCGACTACCAAGATGCAGTCGAAAAGCTTTTAAAAGTTAAGGTTAATACCAATAAGGGTGTTAAAATTGTGGCAAGTGGTGATAGGTTTAGATTTATCGATACTAATAAAGTAAAAAGAGGTTTTGTAAGTGCGGGGGTTAGTGAAGACGAATTCAACACGGTATTAAACCAATTTAATTACTATACAAATAAAAAAGACGGGATAAAAACAGACGTGATTGCTGCCATTGGTGAATGGTTTGGGTTTGATTTTATTGATGTCGTTGGAGTTTTAGATTCATATGAAGGCGGTTCAATAAAATCAACGGTTAGAATGGTATTTAACCCTAAAGATATTACAATAATATAAAAATAGGTATATTTATATAAAAATAGGTATTATGAAAAATGATAAAATAAAAGGTGGTTTAGCTGATAATAAATCAATAGAAAACATCGCTAAAAAACATAAGACTACCGTTGATGCCATTAAAAAAGCTATTGATAAAGGTGCTAAAATAGAAATGGAGCACACAGATGATAAAAAAATTGCTAAGGAAATAGCAATAGACCATATATTTGAGTTTTTAGATTATTATGAAGAATTAAAGAAGGCTGAAAAGAAAATGGAGGAATCTACCAAAGAAATAATAAAAAGAATTCTTAAGGAAGAAGTTAACTTAAAAGTTACCGATGAAACTCCAGATACAATTTCAGTATTAGTTGAATATAACGATAGAAATGCTGGTATAATTATGATTGCACCAGCTAATACTGATGATACGATAGAAATTGTAGCTGTTAAATTTAAAAAAGATTATGAAACAATTTATATAATCAATGAAGCAGTTAAATCTCTTTGGGGTATTTTCAAAGAAAAAAATTCAATTATTGTAGCACCTAAACCAGAAGGCATTCAATTCTGGAATAAATTAGGATTCACTAGAATATCACCAAACTACTTAATCTTAAATAGGGGACACTAGTGTTTACATGAACACACATTTAAAATGAACACCACATTAAAATAAATTAAAATTTGGCTTAAACTTGTTTAAGTCATTTTTTTTGTGTTATATTGCAAAAATAAATGTAATTTCATATGTGAAATAAAAATGACGTTATATCTAAGAGATGATAAGGGTGATAATATATTAGACATAGACATTTGCGTTAAAACAAATGGTGAGTCTTCATATGTGGAACTTATCTCGTTAGTTCATATTCCAATTTATTCAAATCTATTATTGAATAACTTAAATAAAAAAAATAAAATAATACATGACTTTGATAATTTAAGTAATTTAAGGGGTTGGTTATGGGAACGTTATTTTATGATAGGTGAAAATGATGTAAATAAATTTGACCACATAATTGAGCAATTAAAGAGAATTTTAACCAAAGTGGCTAAAGATTATAATTTAAATTTAATAGAAAAATAGTGAATGTGAAACATTATTTTATTTCTCAAGTGGTAATTAAAAATTTTAAATAAAAATTATGGAAAATGACGAAGGGCCGTTAGAGGTTAATTTAACTAGTGTTGTTAAGAAAAATACTTTATCTGCTAAAAAAGTGATAGCAAACGTACTTAAAATGTATAACTTAAAATATGTTTCTAAAAAAGGGCTTGAGGATACTATAGCTAAAATAATAGAAAAAGACCTTTATGATAGCGGTCACTTATAATTCATTATAAGAAAACTAAACAGGTCCAATATATTCATGACTAAAACAAACCCTTTTATTATCAGCATAATGATTGTTGAAAATATTGTCGTGAGTAATATCAGTCCTCAACTTCCGATTCTTTGATGTCGGTTTCCATAGCGATGATTTTTCACGATAGAATCCCATGCGTGGATGTGCGCTCCTAGAAAAATACCTTTTACCTTCATCAATGTGCATTTGAGCAATAGCATCAGAAAATCTAACACCAATACCTAATCCTTGATAATCGGGTAATATAACAGTTCTGTGCTCTCGCCAAGCATTTTTAAGTGTACCAGATGGCATTGTCATACTAGCACTAAAACCAATTATTTTATTATTCCAAACACCAACCCAACAACGACTAGCTTTAGAAATGACACCACTTAAATAGTGATGGTCTTTAAACATAGGCCAGACACTATAGTTTGTTCGATATATTTCGATATTGATGTCTGGCCTTTGAAAAAATTTCCGTCATAAACCTCCCCATTATTCGTATTTATAACCCAATCTGGTTCTAACCAATCTAAAACGTCCTCATGACAAGTCGCCAAGACCACATTTTTAATATTATTATTTTTAATATACTTAGATAATGACACTGAAGCTGCTTTAGCTACGTTTCTATCTACTACAGATGTAAACTCATCAATTGAAGCGTTATCTTTAATTGAACGGCTTAAATCGGCTCTAAACTTCTCACCGTTAGATAAAACATGATATGGTTTATACCAAGTTGGTATAGAATTCAATCCAACCGCACTTAATTTATTAATTCCATCATCAGGTGATTTGAAATGTGATATAATTGCTTTTTTGTAATCCCATTTGTGAGATTTTTTAACCCCAAAATCATTTAATAAGGTTGATTTACCACTACCAGATGCACCATATATAACACCAATGTTATACTCTTTGGGTAAATTGGAAGGGAATTTCCAAGGTGTAAACGAGGTAACACCATTCATTTTACAGTCAAACGCTTTTTCAGCGGCCATAATAAATTCATCTTCTACTACTATACTCGCTAAGACCCTTGAACTTTTTATTAACTGTTCTATTATTTTTCTTTCCATAATAGAATATACTAAAAGTGGTATGTAAGTAAACAAAAAAAGCTAACCTTTTGGTTAGCCTTTCTTAAATTATTTTTAACTTTTAATATCCGTGTCTCTCACCTTGATACTGTGATTCATTATGGTCATCCATTTGACCCATAATTGTGTCAAATTGTACCTTGCTCCACGCAATCTTTAAAGGTGGTGGTGCTGGTAAACCCCATTTTTTGTATTGGTCTATAGTATCTTGACCATGGGTTAAAACTACTCGGATATGACCCTCTGGAGTTTCGCCTACTACTTTAACTGTATCACCATCTTCGGTATTATAAGTACCACCAATTTCAATATAATTTTTCATTTCATAACCATCAGGAGTCTTAAAAGCATCCGTCATAGCCTTTTCCATATTACCCTTATCATGCTGTAGCTCGTCATATTGGTCTTGTGAAACCTTTTGACCGCCAAATGTAGGAGCTTCTTTCACTTTTTGTTTTAATGGTAACCCTTCTTTAATTAAGCTTTTTTTTTTTACAATGCTATTGATTTTAGCACCTTTAGATTGTAATTCTCTCAATTGAGCTTCAGTTACTGTAATCTTTTTAGGCTTCTTCTCAACGTTAGTAGCTGGGGTTAAATTTCTCTCAACAATCGTTTTCTCTACGATATCATTAATTAAATCAACCAATTTACTTTCATTTATCTTTACTACTTTAGAATTTTTATCTATCATGACATTAATATTTATTAATAAATATAATCAAAACAGATAAAAAACTAAATATTATCAACTATTACACAACTTGTCAGCCCCACTTGAAGCTGCGTACTCTTTAGTTTTAGTTATGTGTTGGAAGTTCAAAGCGTCTTGCTATATGAGCTGCTGCTCGTCCAACTTCATCAGACCTATAATCATATTTATGGGTAATATCTATTGCTTGAGAAATTAAATCTTCTAAAGAATTTATTGGTGGATAACCTTCAGGAGTTCTAAATAATTTTTCTAAGCTTTCTGCTCTCGCCATTTCTTCATCACCATTTTCAAGAATTACCTTTTTATTTACAATACTATTGATTTTTACACCCTTAGCTTGTAGGTCTCTAAGTTGAGATTCAGTTACAGTCATTTTCTTAGGTTTTGCTGGAATAACTTTTGATGGAACTAAATTCCTTTCTGCAATAGTTTTCTCAACTATATCATTGATTAAATCAACTAATTTTTCTTCTTTAATCGTTACTTTTTTATCGTTTGCCATCTTAATTATAAATTTATACTAATAAATATACAAAAAGATGACAAAAAATAAAATTAATTATGAATTACACAGCTTGTCAGCCCCTGAGCCTGGCTGCGTACGCTTAACGACACTCAATTTTAGTTACAGTTGTAACTGTTGACCCATCAGAGTATGTGTAAGTTGACGTATTTAATACTTCGTCATCACAAGAAGCATCCCAACTAGAACGAAATGTTTCAACACCATTATCATAAGTAACATACTCACAATCACATGACACATCAAATAAATCACCTTCAGAACACGATACAAATCCAATCGCTAACACTAATACTACTAATACTTTTTTCATAATTTTATTTTTAATTAATTGTTAATAATAATGCAAATATACTAAAAATATTTTAATCTACCAAATTTAATTTACAATTTTTAAAATGCCACCTCTTTCCATTCCCCTTATCAACCATTTTATTACAGTGAGGACACTCAACCTTTTCCATTCAATGTCCTTTAATTCCATCTTCTTTATATATTAGGTTTCACCTTCAAACTCATTAATGATAGCATTTGGTAACCATTCCCTTAAATTATTAACCAACTCATCGCTAAGTTGGTTCTTACTATAAGAAAAATAATCTAAACTACCACCATTATCTTTGTCTAAAAATCTTATACTCTCTGGAATTCTTTCAATGAAATTACCAGATATGTTTATTATTCTTAAATTCTTTAATCTACCTATGCTACTAGGTAAACTTTTTAAATTATTACCTGGTAATGATAAACTACCCAATAATTTTAACTCACCAATACTTGGGTGTAAATTACCTATTTTACAATTATTAATAAATAATATTTCTAACTTATCAAACTTACCAATAGATGACGTATCACTTAATTCTTCACCATTCAACATAATCTTATTGATGTTAGGGGGTAATACTTCAAATATAATATTAGCGAAACCAAATGATTTTAAGCCATCAACATATTTATTATTTTGGTAATTCTTATGATTTGCTCTAGCAAAACCAATTAATTCATCATAAAAATAATCACGTAGTCCAACATTATACCTTAACAATGCACTCATATTACTTATCATTCTATCAGACCTATCCATAAATTGTTTGGTCTCAAAATGAAGCTGATATAACTCACTTGTTTTTTTATTATCATCATCCGTTAATAAAAAAGTCTTTGGTATTATAACATAAAGCTTTGATTTAGTACCTTTAGACGTTAAATTATTCACATAATGATTAAAGGTTGATTTATTAGTTGTTGTACACCATCTAGTAAAACTAGCAAATAATCTACTAGATTTAATAGTTTTTGGTATAAAAATGATTACCTTCCTATCTTCATATTCAATTCTACCATCACCTAACTTAGATGCTACCCTAATATCTTTCTCTAACTTACTGGTACTCCTAATAACATAAGGGTCAATAGCATCAAATAATTGAGATAAATCTCGGTATTGATTGATATTTGAAGGGTCTTCAATATCCTTAAACGCTTTATTACCAGAACAAAGAGCCTTAAACTTTGGTTTATGTTTTTCAGAATGAAATATTTCTAAATATTCCGAAGCTAACCATAAATCTTCATTGACAAACCTTATCGCACCAACCTGATTACCTTGCTTAATAAATCTAACAAAGGTAGTTAACATCCATTGCACATATTCTTTATGCTCAGTCGGGTCGGATTGAACCATATTTATGAATACATCTTCGAAAACACTTACTTTATCAACAATATACTCACCAGTGTTCTTATACTTACGCTGATTCCATGTATGTAACGCAACTATGGGGTGAACATCACCTTCACCAACATTGTAAACCCCAACATAATTTCCATTAAGACAATCAATCGACATCTCATTTAAATCCTCTTTGTCAAATACTTGAAATTTCTTTGCAAGGAATTCAATTCGTTTTATGGGTGTTTTATCTTTGCTCACATTACAGTTTGAATGCAAATATAATAATAAAAATCAATTAAAACAATCTTATAAGAACATTTTTGTTATATCACTATCAATATAATATTGAATCATGTTTAATAGGTATCCTAATGTTGATTTATTTTCGTCACTTCTTATAATAATAGACTCCAAAATAATATTTGGGTTTTCACCTTCACTAATTCTATTTTCAAATTCATTATATAAATCTAAATAACCTAAATCAATGAACTCACCTAATATTTCATTATAGGTTATCATTCTATCAATTTCAATGTTGCTGTAAAATTTATTAATGGAGCTACTTCTAAAAGCTTCGTGGATTCGACCTGAGAATTTATCCCCAAGACTAGTAAGGTTGTAATTTTTTACTTTCATAATATACCTTTTTAAACTTACTATAAATATCAAAAAGTTATACCAATAATCACAAACAAAAACAAAAAAAAACCTATCAGTCTAATATTGAGATGATAAGTTCTTATAATTTAATATTAATGTTAAATCATTTCCTTTTTCGCATCCCAGTCTCTTTATTAAAATCTCCCTGATACCATCCCTCTAAACTATCTTTAATAATCGATTTATCAACCCCAACAAATTTGTGGCAAAGATAATCACATAATGCTTTTGGTGTAATCGACTCACCATCAATTTTCTTTTTAATTAAAGCAATGTTATAAAACTCATTACCCATTTTCTCAACACCACCTGACGGCTCATAATCTGATTCTAAAAAATCGTTTATTTTATTTCTTAGTCTAACATTGGCCACAGTTTCATTGACATAGTTTTTAATCAAACCTAATTGCTTTTCACTTATGATTAATTTTTTACTCATACTAATAAATATACTTATAAAATAAAAAAACCCTCAAAAAAGAGGGTTTTCAAAGATTTTAATATAACTTAACTTATTTTAAATCAGTTATAATTTTTTGAATATCCACTTTTGATGTGATTCCAACGCTTTTATCGGCAACCTCACCATTTTTAAAGTAAATGACAGTAGGTATACTTCTAACACCATATTCTTTAGCTAAATCTGTCGAATCATCCACATTTATTTTAACAACCGCTACTGAATCATCTACATTTTCATCGTTTACCATTTCAATAATTGGCCCTAGTGTCCTACATGGTCCACACCAAGGTGCCCAAAAATCTACTACCAATACTTCTTTTTCTAATAGAAGTGTTTTAAATTCTTTACTTTTAATTTCTAATCCCATAATTTTTTATTTTTTATAAACTAAACCTTTATTGTCTTCTATAACTAGGTTTAGATACTTATTATAATCATTATCAACAAAATAGTTAATAATGCACTCAATAGCTTTCCCTGAATTGAATCCATACATCAATCCCAAAGCTTTATTTAAATTCCAAATTAACATTTCTATTTTTTCTGGATAATTACTATTACTACTAATATATATATCAACATAATTAAACCAAGTGAAATATACGTTTAATCCTTCCATCTCGTTTTTCTTATGACTCAAATTATAAAATTTTATAATCTCTTCAGTAATAAATAAATTTATAAAATAATTTAACGGTACTCCATTCATTTAACAAATATAGTGAATTTTTATTTAAAAACTAAATATTTATTAATAACTATGAATGAAAAAGTTAAAATCATGATTTCAGATTTTATTAAATCTGAATTTCCAATCAAAAGAGTTAAAAACGAAAAAAATAAATGGTCTCGTGCCATTATAATACCTCAAGGTTATGTTAGTAAAGATAAAAAAATCTATAAATTAAATAAAACTACCAATATAAACCACGAATTAATCGCTTCCGACATAATTAAAACTGTTATCAACTTCTTTAGTTACAACCAACGTGATTGTAAAGAATTGGTTATTAAATATGTTAATTCTATTTTAATTTAACGTTATTACACTTTTTACAAAAATCATCACACTTTTCACCACGCTTAATTAAAAATTCTGGTAATGTTAATGATAAGTTTTTAGCTTTAACATTTAAATTTTGTAATAAATAATACTTAAATATTAAATATGCCGATAGTAAAATGTTAATTAAAATAGTATATAAATTAATAACCTGAAAATATATGGAATATAGTTGAGCTGATATTAATATCAATAAAAATGTTTTATAAAAAAATGTAGCATAATCAAACTTCATAACCAATATATTTTCATAGCTTTTGCTACACAATAAATAGTTTGACTTTTTTATAAAAAACCATATATTTAAACAAATATATTAATATGGCACATTATAAATTCAATAAGGACCTTATCGAAGGTGAAGACGGTGAAAAGAGAGTGATAGAACACCTAAAAAAACTTGGTGGGACTTTCTTACAAGATAATAAAGATAATCGCTACGATGTCATTATTGAAAGAAACGGTAAAAAAATAAAATATGAAATTAAGACAGACGTCTTCTGTAAACCAACATTTGATACTGGGAATATATTTGTCGAAGTAGAATGTCGTGGAAAGAAATCAGGTATAATGGTAACAGAAGCCAAATGGTTCGTTACTTATTATAAACATCTCAATGAAATTTGGTATATTAAAACTGAAGACCTATTGAAAATAATAGAAGAAAATAAACAAATTTTAATGTTTAAAACATTCTCTGGTGATTATAACTCAAATACAAAAGGTTGGTTGGTACCAAGATGGAAGTTTACTCAAAACTTCATGGTATATAACTCAAATACCTTTGAAAAAATATAATTATTTTGAATTGTTATGGTGGAGATTTGGTATAAAAGTAAGGGTATGAAACCACTAAACCTAAATCTCAATAGTTTCAATATCACCAAATGTTTTATTTAAATTAACTTCATTATCCTCTAGGTCATTGTATAGTGATTGTAATTTATAAGATAAATCATCTAAAACACTCTTCTTAGTGTCTATAACAGTATACTTTTCATATACTTTACTCTGTATTGGTTGGTATTTATCATATACATCATATTCAGCGTCAGTATCAATAGCACTACCAATCTTATCTTCAATCTTACTTTCTAAAGTTCTATATAATTTATATACCTTATCATAAGATTCATCCATTATTTTACCAATATTATAAATCTCACGATTAACCCTTTCAGTTAAAATGTCCGAAACATTATAAGACATTAATCTACCATAATAAGAATTTAATTTATTATTAGCGTCAGCGCAATCCTTTTCATAAATTTTAAATAATGGACTATTTTCAAAATTTTCATTTATTGGTAACCTTTTTATTTGAGATTCTGTTAATCTTACCTTCATTTCTTTACTATTTACTTTAATATAAATATATTGTAATATGACAAAACCTAAATTAACAGTGGAATTAGTCCCTTCAACTTCTTTCTATACAAATGTACGCTCAATATTACCAAAATCAGAATGGGATAGACTTAGAAAAGCTTCATATAAAAAAGCTAACTTTAAATGCGAAATATGTAAAGGTTCTGGCCTAGACCAAGGCTATAGACATGCCCTAGAATGTCATGAAATCTGGGACTATAAGAAAGATGGTACACAACTATTAAAAGGGCTTATATCGCTTTGCCCAAAATGTCACCAGGTAAAACATATAGGTAGAACTATTGCAATAGGTAAAAAGAAACAAGCATATGACCATATCGCAAAAGTTAATAAATGGGATAAGAAAACTGTAGAACTATATATAGGTTCTTGTTTTCAAGAACATAAAGAACGTTCTAAGGTTAAATGGAATCTAAACCTTAGAATACTTACTGAAAAATTTGCAGTTAAAAAAATTCTTATCGATGAAGGTCTTAGAAGTAAAACACTTGGTCAACCAACGTGGAAACGTAAAAAGAAAAAAAAAGCCGTTAAGAAAAAAATTGTAGCTAAAAGACCTAAAAAGAAATAGTGGAAAAATTAGGTAATAATAAATCCTTATCCGATATGATTTCAGCACCAAAAACGTCCCAATCAATATTTAATACTGGTGAATCAAATCTTATACCCATCTCTGATGGGGAATGATAAAAATTATCACATTTATATGAAAATATAGTGTCATCCTCTAATGATAAAAACCCATGTGCAAAACCCCTAGGTATCATAACTTGACGTTTATTTTTACCACTTAATAAAACCTTAATATGCTCCCCGAATGTAGGTGAGTTAACCTGAATGTCAACAATTACATCCAATACTGAACCACTAATAACTCTAACTAACTTAGCTTGGGCATGCTCACCATATTGGTAATGTAAACCCCTTATAACATTCTTATGTGATATAGATTCATTGTCTTGTACAAAATTATACAAACCAACTAATTTATTGAACTCTTTTATATTATAACTTTCGAAAAAATTACCACGAGAATCATCCCAAACGGATATATCGTCAATTATATAAACACCTTCTAATTTAGTTCTATTTAATTCCATTGTTATTTATTAAATTATTGTTCATACCAGTCATCACTCCAACCCTTATCTTTAAGATTAGTGTATTTATTAAATAATGTTTGTATTCGTTTAGAACCAGCATCTAAACCTATTGTACGTTGTTGAACATCTAATAAAATATCAAATAAATGCTCGTCAAGGGATATTATTACTTTTTTAACCATTTAATTATGTTTTTTTTTAATTCACTAAATACCCAAATTGGCCATATTAAACCTAATAAAAAAGAATCAAATAAAGAACCCTTAAATAAAACTTTAAGACCTATAGTATAATATATGACGTGTGTTAAATATATAAATAAAATCATTTAACAAATATAAAATTTTTATTTATAATAACAAAATTTGTAACCTAAAATTTTGTGAAATCTAAAATAATATTATATTCATCAGCTAATATATTAAGTGAAAGATAAGTTGTAGAATCATCCTTTTTTAAATTAATAACACCACCCCATTTATACAATGGAAACGAAATGCCACGAATTTTACAAATACTTTTAATAACTTTAAAAAGTGTTTCGGACATTTCATCGTAATCACCCCCCTCATACTTTAAATAATATAATTCTCGCTCAGTACGGGTTGTTAATCGCTTAAGAATGGCCTTTGCTATTGTTGTATTGCACATATGTAATAAATATAAACAAAATAATAAAAAAACTTTTTTTTACTTAAAAAAAACCTTATTAACTCGCTTTAGCGTTGACAACTACGGGAAACCCGTAATCATTTTTTACCTTTTAAATACACTTCTTTTGAGTCTTGAATTGGTACTGGGTAATTTGATACACCCATGTTTATACGCTTTAGGGCATTATTATACGAAATTGCTGAATCCCAAGCTTGTTCTAAATCATCTTTAGAATATAACTCATTAATAGTATTACAAATCTTATTAATGTCTTTTGAATTAAATTCAGAACATATTTCACTAATCAAATCTATTTTCCATGATTTAGTCTGTGATGTGATAACTGATTGAAAATCATAGGTGCTAACACCTTCTATTTTAACGTAATCACCACCTTTGGTTTTATTATACTCAATGTAATCACCATGTAACTCTACAATACCTTTTACTTGTCTCATTTATAACTATCTAATACACTCTTAATTATTTGGTCTAACTTTGCCTTAATTCCAAGTTCTAATACGGATATTGCATTGTGTGACCTTAAATCATGTAAGGATATCATCTTGTTATCCCCACGCTTAGGTTTACTAACAATTATTTTAACTGGCCCATCATTAAGATTTGAATCTTTTGGGTCAATATTATATAACTGATTATATAAATCCTTTATATAAATAGTCCTACCACTACCTCTTTTACCTTTTAATTTTAATTCTATTTCTTGACCCTCAGTTAAGATAATATGTATCTCTTTATCACCAATGGTTTCCGTAGACTCCCTGAGTATGTTTTTTAATAATTTAGTCGCCATTATTTATAAAAATAATTAATCTCCATTCGTAATAATTGCTCTTGCATATCATTTATCTCAACAATAGTTAATAAACTACTTATACCACTTGGATTAAATTCCTCTCGGAATAAAGCCTCAAAACTCTTACGCCTTATAGGTATATTTAATTCAAGCTCCCGTAACATCAATTTATCCATCCGCTCCTTATGATTGGGTGATAATAATTTATATATTCGCTCATTCTTAGTATCCCAATTATTTAAAATCGTAACCTTTGCCATATCTCTTTATTTTTTTAAAAAATTTTTTTTTATCTGTAATACCCTAGATTCCATCAATGAATCTATATTAGATACAATTTTCATAATCTCAATATTTGAACATAATGTGACATCTGTGTCAATTAAATATGCTGGTGTTTCATTACTTAATAATGTAACCTTCTTATCTAATAATGCCTTTAAATAAGAATCCTCTAATATAGCTTCATTTAAATCACAATTCATTATCCTCTAATTTTTCAATAATATTTTTTAATCGAATCATATAATCATAATTTGAATTCTCATTATGAACATGCTTCATCCGATTATATACCCATTTCAAATGTGTGATATCATCCCAATTATATTTTAACTTCTTTATAGGCTTTTTAAACGTTATTGCACCATCATAAATAAATGATACTATAATAATTAAACCTAAACATATATAATACTTACTCATAATATGAATTGGTATTAATATTAATATTAAACCCAATAATAACCCAATGGTTATACCAAAAAATACCTTTTGTGTCTTATTCATAATTTTCTATTTCTTGTTTAACTTCTTGCCATTCTTTAATCCAATTATCCATATTAAATCTATGTTTAATTTCTTTTTTAGTCCTTTCGTTTAATGCAATTATCTCATCTACACACTTCTGTGATGCCGTTTTTGCAGCTTTTGTGTAGCTATTTAGTGGATTAACATCTGATAGTAGTTTAAGGTAGAAATCTACTAACCATCTTCTAAATACTTTACCTTTTCTTTTGGTGTCATAATTGATTTATTCTTTATCTTATTCATCCTTACCGCCTAAATACCATCCAGCTAAAAAGGTTATTACTAATAATATAATTGTTATCATAATTTATTTATTTTATGCAAATATAAAGATAATAATTATTAAAAACAAATATTTAATCACTTATTTTTACACTATAAATCTTTCGTAACTCACGTAAACCTATTTTAAGCCTACTCTTTACCGTACCCCAAGGAATACTCAAATGCTCAGAAATTAACTCGTGGGTAAAACCTTCAATATAGGATAAATCAATAACAACTCGATTCTTATATGGTAGCTTATTTAAATTATCAATCAAATCTATACTAAAACTATCATTTGTCTTGAATAAGTCTATAATACATAACTCAATTTGTGAACGCTCTTTTAAATCTAATGCTGTTATCATAATATCAATATAGTAATGTTTTTACAAACTTAATAACTTTATTTAACATAGACAAATAATTACCCCTAAAAATTTTTAGAAAATTTTTTTAGCATATAACAATACCACTTTAAAGAAAGTGAAAAAATCCCTGGAAAAATTTTATCTACATGTCCGTCCCCCATTTTTCTACCCCATACGGGAGGGGATAGTGAGGGAGGATACGGGGGCAGGGGTGCATAGGGA
>Ga0196889_1000004_pt1 | contig 63709 bp, 78 predicted proteins | sample VirMetDEL_Nov_12_FD_166415 | JGI IMG/M metagenome (GOLD analysis project Ga0196889, IMG submission 166415) | Aqueous microbial communities from the Delaware River and Bay under freshwater to marine salinity gradient to study organic matter... | ecosystem: Environmental > Aquatic > Marine >...
AAAGAATTATTACTCTTAGGTAAAGCAGCAGAAGCCATTACTACAGTGGGTAGTAGTTTAACCTCTATTCTTACTACGCAAGGTGATGTGGTGTATCGAAATGCTACTGGCCCAGCGCGGTTAGCAGCGGGTGCAGCAGGTGAAGTCTTAAAGAGTGGAGGCGCTGGGGCTAATCCTACTTGGGGAGCAGCATCAGGTGCAGCTGATTTTGAATTGGCTAGCAACATGACAGCAAGACAAGTAGCTCAAATAGATTCTACAGGTAAGATTGCGCCTATTACCTCATCTGCGCCTATAGCAGCTAGCCTTATGACAACTACCCCATATCCAAATACTGGGCCATCTGGTGCTACAGGTATAAACTATTCGTGTGCAGTAGACCCATCAAACACTAACAGGTTTGCGGTTGTTGGTGGAGATAGCGGCAGTAAAATTAGCGCAGGACTTGTTGCAGCAGACGGTTCAGTAACTTGGGGGGCAACGGTAACAGCGGGCACTACTACTGGTACAACTGGACATCATGATATTGAATGGGATCCTGTCAACGATGGTGTTCTTTGGGTGCGAAGTGGCCAAAGCGGTTCATCTATTTCAAGATTTAGTACAACTACAGGGGGTGTTACTCTGACTCTTCTGGGGACATTTGCTGATACCACTGGCTACAACTGGGGAACACTAGACTTACACCCTACTATATCTGGCAGGTTTATTATAACTCATAGATCGGCTAAAACTCTTCGCGTTTGTGATTTAACATCTAATACTGCATATTCACAAGCGGCAACGTTTAACCTTCCTTCCAAAGATGCTAACTCACATATCGCTAAATTTTTCCCAGATGATGGCACTAAAATCTTATTACTGTATGCAGGATCAGGCGGTGGCTCTAAGGCTAGAGTAATGGATCTTACTGGAAATACATTAACTGCAGGCACAGAAGTTGTATTGGGTGATGCTGCTACACCTTATTTCCGAGCTAAGTCTTTTGCATGGGAGCCTAATGGAGATTCATCTACGGGGTATAGATTTGCACTACTGGTTAATGGATTAACTGGCGCATCTGCACATGCCCAACCAGACATTGTTGTAGGTACTGTTACTAACGTTGGGGCTACTGGAACAATCACAGTAGGAACTGCAGTAGATTGGGGTGAGGTAGTAATAGGCGGAAATCAAAATGGAGCTATGTCATCTTCAGAATTTACACACAATCTGGCTTTTAGCCCTTACAACAAAACTGATCTTATAGTAGGTACTGATTTCATCGGCAAGTGTACTTTAGTAGGCAATGAAATAACTCTTCCTACAACGACTGTATCTAAAACTATTTCTGGCCACGGCATTACTGCCGCTAACGGCAGCTACAATATGCTTATTAACTTAGGCAGTTCTGGTAAGTATTTATCACTTATGGAGACATCAGGTGGCGCTATAGTAAACCAACATGTAAAACCAGCAACATCAAGCATTGATGCTAACAAGATGATGGGTCTTGTAACTGCCGCAGGTTCGACAGGTGACACTAGAACTGTTCAATATTCTGGGCAAATGGGAGGCTTCTCTGGGTTGACTATTGGAGCGAGACATTACGTTCAAGGAGATGCCAGCGTAACTTCTACTCAAGTGTCCGACTCAGTTTTTGTTGGGGTTGCGGTTAATGCAACGACGCTACAAGTTAAACTTTAATCAAGGATTAGAAGATGACGGATTATTTGTACACATCAGGTGGGTTTCCTGCTTCTCCTAGCTCTGGTGACTCGTTGGTTATCAATGGTCTGTTTTATGATTGGACAGGCACAGCTTGGAAAGTTAGATCTACAGTAACCAATCGAGTTGAGTTTATAGCTACTGCAAACCAAGCTACTAAAACTGGGCTAACTTATCTTGTTGGAAGTGTAGATTGCTATATCAACGGCGCAAAGATGCTGCTTGGTACAGACTTTACAGCAACCGATGGTGTATCGGTTACGTTTACTCCCGCACTTGATCTCGATGATGAAGTACAACTTATTATGGGCGCTGACGCATCTATTGGATCCCCAGCGGTTGCTGGGGCAACTATAGCCAGAATCTTAATGTATACATAGGAGCCTCTCATGGCCGAGCAAGTCAAAGTATTTAAAAATTTAGTAGATCAGACAGTAGCAGTAACGGCTACGGATGTAGTACTGCACACAACATCATCTACACAACGGGCAGTTCTAAGAGATCTAGATTGCATTAATTTAGGCTCGGACGTTAAGTTAGATCTTGATGGAAGAACAATGAATACAGGAACTTCTTCTGGAAATTTAGAGCGAACTAAGAGTTTAATTATGGGGCCATCCTCTACGTTAAAATTAAAGTTTCCAGCAAAAGAGTCTGTTGGATTTTTAGGCATGTTCTTTTTTAATGGAACTAGTGCAATCAACGAAGGAATAAATTTAGTTACTGACGCAACAATTATTACTGAACCAGTTATTACTAGTCTTAGTGGTTCATCTATAACCCGAAGTTCTGGATTTGTTCACAAACCTTTAGTAACTGACACTCCATATTTTTTTACTTTGAACACAGGTGTTGTTTACAAACATTCCATTACTGGCGCGGTAGTTGCTCAGCAGTCTATTGGTACTACTGCTCACCAAATGGGAAATGACGGAACGTATATTTACTACATTAAGTCAGCCACTATATATGGAAAAATGGCAATTGCTGATCTTACTTATACTGAGGTTACTGTGAGTGGCGCTTCTATGTCAATTCCGGGAGATAACCAAGGATCTTACGTCATTTATTATGACGGTAAAGTTTATTCTAAACTGAACGGTGGTCATACTATTGTAAGTATTTTGACTTTAGCTACAGGAGTTGTGACTCAAAAAACTGACGCTAACTTTAATGTAGGTAGTTATTCTGATGGAGCCACCCTTGTTACTAACGAAGCAGGCGTACCTTTTATTGTAGAGCAGGGCACAACTCATACTTCAGTCTGGAATATAAATACTGACGTAGTAACAAGAATAGCAGGAGGCGCTGGTTCTACTGAATATGGCAACGGAGGAGCTGAAATTAAACCGGGGGTTGCGCTAATAGTAGGTGAAGAAACTGACCGAGTAACAATTATTGATACAAACTTTCCTGTTCCAGCTGTAACTGTTTATAAATATCCCAACAACCCATACCAATTGAATAACGTTCTTGGATCTTTTGGAAATAGGTTTGCACTTGCTGGAGGTTTAGTGCCTATAGAACCTCGTAAATTTAGCGCGTATGTTGCTGGCATAGACATTACTGAGGATTAGAAGATGAGCAAAGCAAGGAACCTATCGACTTTACTCAGCTCAGACGGCTCAGTTAAGACAACTAAGTATACTGATAGTGTGGGTGGGCAATCTAATTTTGTAGCGTCAGGTACGTTGCCTAATGGTGTTCCCGTCATTTTAAAAACAGACGGGACTATAGAAGTTGTTGCTGGAACTTCAGCAGTTACAGAAAATATCCCAAAAGCAGTAGGAACTACGTTTAAATCTGCTCTTGTTTCAAATTTAGCAATAGCTTTTAATCCAAATGTAGCAGGTAATTTTGTTATAGCATACGATTCAAAGTTGTTAGCAGGAACAGTAAGTGGAAGCACTCTTTCTTTTGGGTCTGAAGTTTCTACAGGGTTAAATAATACAACGTATATCAGTATATCATTTGATCCAAATACTGCGAATAAGTTTATTGTAGTAGGAAAAATGCAATATGGATCAGTAATATTAGGTACTGTTTCTGGTACTACAGTTACTGTAAATACTACTGCTAACTTTCAACAATCTAATGTGTCATGGGTTACAGCAAAGTTTGATCCAAACAACGCTAATAAATTTGTACTTATGTATAGGGACGATACTAATTCAAATAAAGGAACTGCAATTGTAGGAACTATTTCAGGAACCACAATAACTTTTGGTTCTAAAAACGCATTATCTTTTAATAACACTTTCAATCATGTAATAGCTTTTGATCCAAGTAACGCTAATACTTTTGTACTTAACTACTCTGTAGGTTCTTATCCTTCTTGGACTGCTGGCGCTCTTGTAGGAACAATATCTGGAACCACTGTAACATATGGAGCTACAGCTACCTATAATTCTTCAAAGTTTGCTAACTTTGCTGACATAGCTTTTGACCCTAATTCAGCTGGTAAATTTATAGTTGTTGGTGCAGCTTCTAACAATAGTGATTATGGAACAGCAGTTGTAGGAATTGTTACAGGTACTTCTATTGCTTTTGGAAGCCCTGTTGTTTATCACTCAGGTGCGGCTTATTACAATAGTGTAAGGTTTAACCCGCATAAAGCAAACCAGTTAGTAGTGGCTTATACTTTTAACGGAGGGCAGCAGTACGCGTATGTGAGTGTAGGAACTGTTAGTGGAAATGCTGTGACTTTTGCTGCTCAGATAGTAATTAATGCTGGTGCTGGTTCTGCTTTAACAAGTATATCTTTTGACCCTAATAACGCGAATAACTTTGGAGTGGTATATAGGAATGGAGATAATTCAAACTACTCAGAAATGGTAGTTGGTGTAGTGGGATCTCCGGCAGGAACAAACATAACAAGCTCTAATTTTATAGGAATACCTAATGCTGCTTATGCAGATGGTGAAACAGCAACTGTAAAATTACAAGGAAGCTTGGCAACTAACCTATCTGGCTTAACAGCTTCAGAAACTTATTACGTTCAAAATGATGGGACACTAGATACAACTGCTGATTCTCCATCTGTAGAAGCAGGCAAAGCATTATCATCAACCTCAATTTTATTAAAAGGTATTTAACATGAAGACGATTGTCGAGAACGGCACAAACATCAGCAAGTATATGTTTGCTAATTCAGTGGCTATTACTATGGGTGCAGACTCTATTACAACTCCTGATTTTATTATCGGAGATATGAATACAAGTAACTGTACGCTGGTTGAAGGCGTAACATCTCCCTCTGGCTGGGCTGGATGCAAGCACACTTTTGATGGTACAACATGGGCTGCTAACCCAGATTGGGTTGAGCCAGAAGCAGATCCTGAGTAATTTATGAGCATAGTATATAGAGGCGAAACTTTTTCTGGCTACAACAAGCCGAAGCGTACCCCCAATCACCCAACGAAATCACACGCTGTTCTAATTAAAGACGGCGGCAAGGATCGGATGATTAGGTTCGGTGAGCAGGGTGCTTCTACTGCTGGCAAACCAAAAGCTGGCGAGTCAGATAAGATGAAGGCAAAACGTAAATCATTTAAAGCCCGGCACGCAAAGAACATTGCTAAGGGTAAAACTTCAGCGGCCTATTGGGCCTCACGCACTAAATGGTAGGAGAATATTATGCCAACAGTAGGAAAAGGAAGTAAGAAGAAAGAGTTTGGGTACGACGTGAAAGGTCGGACACAAGCAAAAGCGTACGCAAAAACCATGAAGACTAATGTTGTTAAGAAGAAGAAAAAGTAATTTTTTTCTTAGCGTTATAAGCTAGGCTTATTATATGTGGTCAATTATTATTGCTATTGCTCTAATCGACAGTGGGGGGCGGGAGACACCGAAGTTGGTGTCCAGCTACCCCACTCTTAGAGAGTGTCGCTTGGAACTTTTAGAAGTAGCAAAGTCACTAGATTATGAGTTGGTGGTCAGCCCATTGCTCGGTTATTCCGTAAAAAAGGATAGTGAGGGCAAGACTATAGTGTTGTTCTGTGTCCAAAATCAAAAAGGTGTGTGATGTGGTCTAGCCCTTTGGAATTATACCCAGTGCATGTGTCACCTGATGTGGCACCTGTCGGTCACAGGCTTCTTATTGAGCCGCAGACTCACACAGTGAATGCGGAGTATCTTGTTGTTCAACCATCAAGAGAACCATACGGGATTCCCGTAGAGTACACACGGAGGTTATGGATATGCTAGCAGAATTGGCTATTGCAAATGCTGCCTTCGCAGTTATCAAAACCACACTAGCAAACGGAAAGGAAATTGCTGACGCTGGTGCCTCATTAGGGAAATATTTTGGAGCGGAAAAGGCGATAGCTAAACAAGTAGCTAGTGGGTCTGGCAACGTACTAGAGGCTTTCCAAGCAAAGGAAGCTCTTGTTAGGCAAGAAGAAGAACTTAAATTTATGCTTAATAAACAGAGGCTGCATGGTTGGGTGGACTTTTTGGCATTCAAAGCCCAGTACACAAGAGATTTAAAAGAAGCGGAACTCGCAGCGCGCAAACAAAAGGCAGCAAAAGCCAAAGCATTAGATGAAAATTTGATGGTAGCCATGAAAGTGTTTGGCATATTAATTGTGATACTGGGCGCGCTGTTCGGGGTCGCTATTTACGTGAGGTAACTATGAGCTTTCTAAGTTTTTTAAGTCCAATTGCTAACTTAGGGTCAACTTACCTGGAGGGTAAGAACCAAGTGGCGAAAGCTAAATCAGCCGCCGCTATTGTTGGCTTACAAGCCGACGCAGAAGTAAAAGTAGCGGGGGCAAAAGCGGCAAACAAGCTAGCGGACAACGGACAGACGCAAGAATACAACCTTGATTTGGTGGCAATGCAACAGATGGATAAGTCATTCTTAGACGAGATTATGATTGCATTATTGCTGGTGCCTATTGCGGCGTCATTTTTAGGCTACCAAGCCGAAGTCACTGCTGCGTTTGAATCATTCGCTGCAATGCCAGATTGGTACCAGTATCTAGTGTTGGGAGTGTATGTCGTAAAGTTTGGGATGCGGGGTTTATTGACTAAGCTAATGTCAGGCAAGTTAGGAGCCTTAAACGCGAAAAAGCCCCAGCTTTAATATATAATATAAGCAGTGCTAATACATTGAGATACACATGTCTGATTTAGAAAAACGTATGACAAAAGCCGAGTATGTTTTAGAAGCTCAGGCGGACCAGATTGAAGAGCTGGAAGAAGCCCTGAAAGGGCTAAGTACGACGCTCAATGGTATAGAAAAACTTTTAGCTCAGATCAAGTGGATTGCAGTCGGAGCATTGCTGGTAGTTGCTATCAGTGACCACACATTTAGCTCAACCTTAATGAAGTTACTCTCATGAATGAATGGAAATATTTTACTGAAGACGAACTAAAGTGTAGCCATTCTGGAAAATGTTTGATGGACCCAAGCTTCATGCTGACGCTCGAAGCTATCCGTATAAAATGCGGGTTCCCCTTTACTATTACTTCTGCATACCGCGACCCAACACATCCCATCGAAGCTAAGAAATCAAAGCCCGGCTCTCACGCAAGTGGTCGTGCTGTAGACATCGCTGTGCGCGGCGACAAAGCCGTCAAGTTAATCAAGGTTGCTTTTGAGTTTGGTATTACAGGCATTGGCGTTCAGCAAAAAGGCGGCAGTCGGTTTATACATCTTGATGACTTGAGACTTGAAGACGGGTTTGCTCGACCAAATATTTGGAGTTATTAATGGCTACTTTTAGCGTCTCACAATTTAACGGCATTGCCCCTAAGATTGCCCCTCGTTTGCTTGGCGAATCTATCGCACAAGCTGCGGACAACGTGCGCTTAGACTCGGGCCGTGTTGAGGCGCTACCAAACCACAGTGCTTCGGTTTACACAGTGCCAAGCACAACGAACACAGTGTATCTATACTCTGGTTCGATCTGGAAGAATTACAACGCAGAAGTAGATATTGTAGAAGGTCCAATTGTTAATGATGTAACTGAGCGGGTCTACTATACGGGTGAAACGTACCCGAAGATTTATCGAAACGATGGAGGTCCTTATCGTTTAGGAGTTCCAGCACCTACAGCAGCACCTACCGTAGCCGTGACGGGCACTGCTGATTTGGATGAACTTGAGGAGAGCCGTAGCTATGTTGTCACATTTGTCACAAGTTGGGGCGAAGAGGGCCCTCCATCCAGCGCAACGACACCAGTTTCGTTCCGGGATGGACAAAGTGTTACGGTCAACCTGCCAAGTATACCTACTACTGCTGGCCTTAATTTTAACTCAGGTGCTCTTAAACGTATTTACAGAACAAACACCGGTAGCACATCCACAGGTTTTCAGTTCGTTGCCGAAGTAGCTTACACCGCAACAACTTACACGGATACAATAGCGAACAACGCACTGGGAGAAGTAATCCCCTCAGTTACGTGGATGCGACCACCTGACGACGACACGACGTTATTTCCAACAGGTGCAATGCAAGGGCTTTGCTCAATAGGCAACGGCATAATGGCAGGGTTTACAGGTAAAACGTTATGTTTCAGTGTGCCTTACCTACCACACGCATGGCCTGTGAGTTATCAGCTTGCTACCGAATCAGAGATCGTAGCGATCAAGCCAACGCCCGGCGGACTAGTCGTGGGGACCAAAGGCAAACCGTACATTGCCCAAGGTTCAGATCCGTCAGCCATTAGCTTAATACAACTAGAAAGCGACCAAGCGTGCGTGAGCAAGATGTCCATGGTTGATATGGGTGGCTATGTTATTTACGCCTCACCTGATGGCTTGGTGACAGTGCAGGGTCAACAGATACAGTTAGTGACTGACGCATTGCTACGCCGCGCGCAGTGGCAAGCCTACAATCCTACAACGCTAAAAGCGATGAATTACGAAGGCACATACATTGCCTCGAACGCAACACAAAGCATTGTCTTTGATCCGCGTGGCGCAAAGAACGCGTTGTCGACGATCAGTGATACGTTTAAAGCTGCATACAACCATTTAGAAACAGACACGTTGTATTTTGTAGACAGTACGTCGGTTAAGAAGTTTGGGCAGGGTTCAGGTTCGTATACATTAACTTGGAAATCAAAACCGTTTGTGAGTGCTCAACCACGTAACTTTGGCTGGGCGCGGCTCGATGCTGCAAGCTACCCTGTCACGTTTAAACTTTACACAGACTCGACTTTGGAATTTACACACAGCGTCTTAAATAGTGAGCCTTTTAGATTACCTTCTGCAAGTCGCGCAAAATCCTGGGAGTTTGAAGTTTCTGGGACAGCGTCAGTGAACAGCGTATCAATTGCAGATAATGCGGCTGAACTTCTATGACAAAGAAACATATCGCACGGGCATTACCTGCGCTTCCGCCACGTATTGACCCTGAATTAAAACCATTGCTCACAGCGATAAAAGAAGTGCTGGAAGTGCAGGTCGGTCATCGTGGCGAAGACCTAGACAAAGCGGTTACGTTCCGAGATCTAACAGAATCTGGCATTGCTAACTTAGGCAACCAAAGCAGTGTTGGCACATTGGTACCCATCTCTGATGTGGGCATACAAACACCCCCACCAGAGCCAGTTACTCTTACTGCGGCTGCAACTTTTACCAACGTTCTTTTGTCTTGGGGCGGCGGTTTTAAACACGACTTAGTTGCCTCTACTGAGGTATATCGCAGCACCTCTAACAGTTTAGCTACAGCTAGCCACATTGGTAGCACCTCGTCGTTTATTTACACAGACACTGTTGAGCCCTCAACCACTAACTATTATTGGGTTAGGTTTCGTTCACCAGCTGGTGTGGCTGGCCCGTACAATGCAACTGCTGGAACATCGGCGGTGACCTCAAGTATTAATGATGCTATTCCTGACGCCACAATTAACGTAGCCAAGATAGCAAATTTGGTAGTCGATATGGCTAGTGTCACAGGCACATTAACCGCAAGCCAAATTTCTGCAGGTTTAATTACATCGAATATGGTTGATGCAGCGGGTATTAGTGCAGACAAGATCACGATGGACGGCAATATTGAATTTGCCAATACAGCTTCAGGTGTTCAGTTTGGTAAGACAGCGTTAGGTGATTCTCAAGCGGGGGCATTTTTTGGGCGGTCTGGTGGAGTGGCTGGCTTTAACATCTCATCGAGTACGAGCGGTATTTACGCAGACTCCGCTGGTCAAGTGGCATTGAACAACGTGCGCTTGTACACGGGTTCGGCTGGCTCGGCAGCAGAGTTTCCAAACCCTGGCACTTTTACACTTAACATCTCGTCAATTAGTACAGCTATCACTGTCATTATTATAGGCGGCGGCGGTGGTTCATGTAATGCTGGCGTGTATAACCCACCTTACGGAAAAATAGCGGGTACTTCAGGAACAGCTTCGTGGTTAAAGTGGTATTCAGGTTTGAACGGGACAGGTAGTGTACTAGCTACTTACACAGCCGCTGGCGGGGCTGGGGTGGCTGCAGGGTCAGTTGGGTCAAACAGAAGTAGTGCGTCTGGTGTGTCTGGGCAAGCCTCATCAAAAGCAGCGGGAGGCGCTGGTGGCAATTATTCAGGCGGTTATGGCGGTCACGGTACTTTCGGGTCTGGTGGCGGCGGCCCAGCAGGTTCAGACACTTACAACGGGTCATCGAATGCTCCTGTTAATGTAAGTGCTGGAGCGGGAGCAACTGTTTCGCAGCTAATCAACAAACCCAGCGGCGCACAAAGCGTCAAGCTTTTTGTAGGCACTGGCGGCACTGGCGGACAAGGCTTTAGCCAATTCATTGGGGGCAACGACAATGTTCAAGGAGCAAATGTCGCCGGAGGAGGTAACGGCGGTAACGGCTTTGTATCAGTGGCTGATCCGAACTCAGGCGGCATTGAAGTGGATCTACTTTCAATCGTTAACCGACTTACAGCAGCAGGTATTTAATTAACTAAACAGTACTCACAAAGGTAATAAATGTGGCATCAGTCAAACGGCAGCGCATTAGTACTCAAGAAGCACGGATGAAATCATCGTTAAAGTTTGCAGAGGATCGAGAAAGACCGCCATTACAACCCAAGACACCGAACCAAGATAAGTATCTCAAAGCATTAAAAAACCCACACTGCCCAGTGATCATTGCATCGGGTGTAGCGGGGTCAGGAAAAACCTACCTAGCGTGCGCATATGCCGCTGACCAATTCATGCAGAACCGCGTACAAAAGATTATCTTGTGCCGCGCAAACATTCCTACTGGCCGAAGCCTCGGCGCATTCAAAGGTGACAAAGACGACAAGATGATGAACTGGGTTATGCCTATGGTCGACGTCTTAAAGCAACGCATGGGTGCAGGTCGGTTTGATACCGCATTAGCGAATGGCAATATAGAGCTACAGCCATTAGAAACTATTCGTGGTCGATCTTTTGGCGGTGATAAAGAAGGTGCGATTGTTTTAATAGACGAAGCACAGCAGATGACAGTCGAAGAAATAAAAGCGGTGACCACTCGAATTGGTGAAAACTGTGTGTTGGTGTTGATGGGTGACTTGGCTCAATCGGACATTAAGCAGTCGTCAGGTTTGGGGGTATTAATTAAATTGCTGGATAAACATAAGCTGCCGATTACAGTTATCGACTTTGAGATCTCAGACATCCAGCGTAGTGATACGTGTCGAATGTTCGTAGAGTTATTCTATAAAGAGGGTATATGATATGGAAGCATTATGGGAAGCGTTAGCATTTTTAGTGCAGGCGATTACAATTGGAGGGATAGCTGGCGTCGTGCTAGCGATCATTGGTATAGTGCCTGTAGAGATTCACCGCAACATAGAGCTGCACGTTAACAACAAGGAAGAAGGAGAAAGGATTTTAAAATCCTGGGGGCTGGCTTTAGGTACTGAACCAGAGGAAGATGAGTAGGTCAGTGCGTAGGTTTTACCTGCGCAATTTCCTACGCAGTACCTAATTGCACTTAATTGTAAGTTATTGCTTTACATTGCTTTTAATTGCACTATAATAGCAGCGTGAACGGGCTAGGAAATCAACTAAGTTGTTGATATATATGGAGATATACCTTAGCTAACGCTAACGAGTCCCGTCCGTTCCGCCATTTTTAATTCTCCATATATATCAGTGACATAGCACTGGTAACAATGACTAATACGCACTTTCCTACGCAGTGAGTAGGAACAGTGTTATATTAGGCGTGTTAAGGAGAACACTATGGCCACATACACCCCACTCAAAGATAAGACAGGCAAAATAACTGCACATCGTTTTCAAATAAGGAAACGAGGGTATAAAGAAAAAACTAAGCAGTTTACCACCAAAGGAAAAGGTGAGCGTTGGGCTAAGAAAACCGAATCTGAAATGGATGCTGGTTCATACGAAAGCACATCGAACGCTGGACGTTGGACGCTGGGCGCTGTTATGGCCGAGTACCTCGACAAAATACACCCTATCAAACCTTTTTGTAAATCCAAGAAGAATGCACTACTTCGTTTAATCGAACACCCGATGGCGTCAGTCAGTATTGTGGATCTTACTACTCACCATTTCTATGAATTTGCAAAGTATCGTTCAGAGCATGGTGCGGGTCCAAAAACTGTAGCAGATGATATTGGGTATATAAGCAAAGCGCTGACGTATGGTCGCGCCATTTTAAAAATACCTAATGCAACTAAGCCGCTAGACGAAGTTAGACCTGTGCTAAATGACTATGGGTTAACTGGTTCGAGTAATAAGCGCAAACGCAGACTTGTGCCAGGAGAGTTTGAGGCGCTTATGTCTGTACCCCACAGAAAATATGATGGGGCTAGAAGCAATGACAAGGTCATGACTCGGCTAAGAATGAAATACATTATTCCTTTAGCACTTGAGACAACGATGCGGGAATCAGAAATTGCTCGAATGAAGATTGATGATGTTAATTTTGAGGAAGGGGAGCTGATGATTTGGGCGCGAAAGCACCCAACAAAGAAGGAAACAAACGATCAGTTAATTCCTCTTACAGAAGAAGCTAGAAAAGTTTTGCGAGAGTATTTGAACTTAGGCATTCACACTAAAGGCAAACCTTTGTTCTGGCCAGTAAAAGCTAAGAACATGGGTGACATGTTTCACACAATGGCTGAGAAGAGTGGGATTAATGAAGTGGGTAGCAGTGTTAAGTCAAACTTTAATAACTTGACGTTTCATGATTTGAGGCACGAAGCAATCACACGATTGTTTGCGGAAGGGTTTAAAGCGGAGGAAGTGATGTTGTTCTCAGGTCATACCGACATGAAGTCACTGTTGATCTATGTAAACCTCACCCCAGCCGATGTCCTACGCGCTAAGGAAATACGGCGCGTGATCATGGAACAACGGCTAGACGAGATTAGTTTAGCTCTTTAATTTCAGCAGCGGACAACGCGCATTGCTCGTCGACGTATGCTGCAAGATCAGATAAACGCATCATGCGTTTTTTGCCAAGCGTGAATGTGGGCACTTCAAAACGTCCACAATAAACGCTTTGTTGTAAGGTGCGCTTTGGTACGCCAAGCAAGTCACTGACTTCGTCAAGGCCGATAAACGGCTTGTTAAAAAGATCAGTGAGTAGAGTCTGAGTCGTCTTCATAAGATTCAACCAGTTTGTTGAGATACCACGCTGCCTTTTTGGCATCCTCTGCGGTGTCCCATTTCTCTCTCCATAGGTATTTAATTACGGTGGCTCTGCAGTGGGCTCGGAATCCTTCCGGTCCTAGTGCAGCGCGTATGGCGTCAATGCATTGCATCCCTGTATCAGATTGGTAATGCACAGGTTGCTCAACCATGTCGTGTTCTTTCATATTATTAGCTCTGCTTATATTGGAATGCAAAAAAATAGAAACTATTTTTATGGGGGGCCTTGCTGACATTGCTTGTAGTCGTTGTTGCCAAATGATGTTGCCATCCCTGCAAACCAAGGCTCCATGACGCCATAAATAGGGGCAGTGACAGCAAAGGTATCAGTGTGGATTAAGTGCCACTCCCAACATTCTTCTTGCATCCACGCCTTCTTTTTGGATTGATTGTTATTAAGTTGGCTAACTATCATTTAAAATTGCACCCCTCTTATTAAACCGCAAACGCTAATGCTTGGGTCTGATAAATCGACGGTGGTGTTAATACCGACTTCTGTTGGGTGGTACGTTTGTACTTCGTCACCTTTGATACCGCTAACAACACGAATAATACAAGCGCCTTTTCCGTAACGGACAAGGACCTGATTCCCTATCTCCCATTTAGCTAATGGGTCAATGATTGCATATTCGCCGTTGCTGTATCGAGGTGAGTATTCGTCTGTGTCTATTTCAACGGCGAACGCTCCTGACATTGTGTGTGTCATAATACTAACAACTCTATTTAAAACGGGTTTCCCCGAAAGTGTAATTGACACCGGAATTTCTGACCTCATCGTAGGGCTAACTGCGTTCAAGAGCTTATATTCTTCAAGCTCTGCCACTAAAGCCCCAAGGTCACAACGAAGTAACGCTGACACGCTTAATACCATCATAGGGTTGATGGATACTGCGCCGCTCAACATCTGATTAAACATCGGCTGTGAAACACCGATCTGATCCGCTGCATTCTTTTGGGTTAACTCCGACCCTAGTTTTCCGTTTTTGTATTTCCTCCATTCGTTATTAATTCTTCGGGACATCTCAAGAGAGTCAGCAGAAATTAGCCTTAGCGGTTTTGTAGATTTACTCTTTTGTGATTTGTCCATTATGTCTTGTCTCCATACAGAATTCTGTAAGCCATTTCGATACTTCTTTATTTGAAATGATTGTGTGTTTTTTAATTCCGTTTATCCATTGTTCTTTCTCGGTGAGAAGAAAACCCCCTGATGGGGACCCTATAATACAAGCACAGCTTATCGAATGTCCAGACATTTTTATTAGCCATGCTAATTGCTGTGCAGAAAGGTTTGGTTTTATGAGTGTGGTGTCACGTTTTGGTAGCTTAGCAATCCACTTATACTCGACCCATATGTTTGCAGCAGGGCCGGAATACCAACAGTCGGGGACACCGCCTGCGTAGTTGTCGTGGATTTTCCACTTGTGCATTTCTGAAGGAAGGGGGCGGTGGATGGAACGGATGTATCCGTGCTCATTCAAAAGGTAGGGCCTCTTTACTGAGGGCTCCATCCACCATAAAAGGGCGTCACTTCCATACAACGCCCGGTGCGCAGCGGTTAGGCTGCTTTTTGGTCTACGTGACCAGACAGATGCTTGTAAGCTTCTTCTGCCTTAGCGTGTAGGTCAGGGGATGCCCAGCCTTTGCGCTCGATCTTGTAGTTAAGATACGTCTTACCGTTCTTCTTATTCTCTTCTGTGATACCGGCTACGGCCCACACAGCTGAGAAACGATCGCCGCCCGCTGCTGCAATCTGATTGTTCCAGCGATTAGACACTTTGGCCTTGGTACGAGGGAACTTCATGATAGCGCCAGTGGCTTTACCAGTTTCGAGATTGAGTACAAGAACGTAGTGACGAGGTGAATCGTTTACGTCGTAGTTATCAATGTCTTCGAATTCTGCAGAGGGGCTGTTGAACGCTTGCTCAATGGCTTCTTTAGACTCGAATTCTTTGGTACTGGTTCCCGCGTCGACGAACGGGTAGTTGGTGTTCTTGTTCCACGCCATCCAGAAATGATCGTAGTACACATTGACTACTAAACATTCTGACATGATCTCGCGAGTCTGGTCATTGAACATCATGCCGGGCTTCGCACCAGGAATATAACGTGCATGACTTTCGTCACATTCGTTGCTGATCTTTTGGAGCAGCTTGATCTCTGGAATATCATCGGAGGAAACAGTAACGTTTTCGTTGCCGAGGCCGGCAGCGTTGGTTACGTGGTCTGGGGTGTCATCAATTAGCATTAAGCTTGATGGAGTTGTGATTTCTTTTTTAGGCATTGTACGTTTACTCACTGTAGTTACATTGGACGCTGAACCCTGTTGGGTAGCATAGTTATTATAAGCCCTGCTTATAGTTATGTATATAAGCTGGGCTTATTTATTTACAAAGCTCGAAGGTTTAACTTACGGTCTTTGAAAATCTCGACACCAGGGACTTCATGTCCGAGGTTTAATAGCTCACGAAACGCTGCTGCACTCATGCGTTTTTGCAAGAGGTAGAACGAGTCATTGGTCTTGATGTAGTCGTACACAAGATCCCAATCTTTGACAGTAGGTACGTCAGTCTCTGAGATAGAGACGTTGGCACTAAGACCGCCGATACGCTTGGCACCTTGGTCGTCCATCTTGACCATGATCTCGCTGGATAAGTTTTTGAAGTCTTCCTTGAGTGCGTTGACTTTCTTTTCGTCAGCACGGATTACTTCGCGTAGTTGATGTGCCTGTTCGATCAGGTCACCTAGTTTTGAATCAGTCATTGGTACTCTCCTCGTTGGTAATTTTATAATCAAAAGGTTCCATTAAAAATTCTTCGGTGTAAAAAGTATCACCATCGTGATGTTCTTTAGTGGCCATGTAGCCAAACACGTTGATGTGCATACCTGATGGGCCGTATACGATAAAGTTTAATCGCCTACCATCTTCTTGGACGATCTCTTCGTCACCGTCCGACACTGACCAGATTTGCGATTCTGCATACCCGAGTTTCATTAACTCATGGGGGGAATTTGCGTAATCACCACAGCAATTGCCGTCACTGTCCATTCGTGAAACTTGTTCAAACGGGAACTCTTTGTTGTAATCTGTCATTCGTCACTCTCCATTTCATGGATCGTATACCCTTGCTCTTCGCCAGCTGCGTGAGTGTAGTCGACTAACTGAGCCCATGTAGTAAAGCCTTTAGAACCTAAGTACATTTGATCAAGCTCTTCGCCATCTTTGTCCCATGTACCTACCATGGAGACAGTAGCGGTTTCTGACATCTCGCCGTAACATCTAATACCTTTATGAATTGTCATTTGGGTTGCTTGTTTCATGGTTTAACCTCCACTAATTTAAAAAATTTATCTGTACTTAAATCTACATCGGCGAATGCAATCCTATAGCTTTCATTTGGATACTCTAAACCATCAGCCATAAAGTAATCGTTATAACCCTTGGCGTAGGCATCTATACGATCCACTGCGTTTATGTTGTCACTATAAACAACTAGCATTGGTTCACCATCTTGTACATACATGTAAGACTCTTTAGCAAGAGACCATACTAAGTGCTCTGTGACTGTCATTATTGTCATACGACCTCCTTATGCCGCATGGAAATGTCTTTGAGCATGCCTGCAACTGCGTATTCAGTGAGCGTTTTATCTGCTTTGAAGTGCAAGTCACGCTCAATCGGCAGGCCAAACGGGGGAAATTTGATAGACATGAGTTCGTCCATCGACACATAACCTAGTTCGGGTGTTCCGAAACCTAAGTCACAAAGTCCATAGGCCATGTTTGATTCTGGATCTAACTCAGTCAGCAGCCATGTACAGGCACCGCCTCCAAACAATTTAACGACGGGCTTAAAATCTATTTCGTCTGCGTCTCCATTGTTAGTGTTTCGGTTCTTTATTAATTTAGCTTCAATTGCTTTAGTTAGTATCTTCATAAGTCCTCCTAGTAGGTGTGTTTTTCGGGTTGGCGAGCGTCCATATCTGCTGCCCAAAGATCATGCTTCTCTTCGTGCTGACTAACTGCTTCGGCCCCATCCTTGGCGTACTGCCACACAAACTCATCCCAATCGGCAGGAAGGCTCTGACCTTCCTCTATAAAACTAATCTCATTGGAACCATTCATATAAGTACAGAATCTTTTATTCATACATCCTCCTTAATTTCTTCATAACGAAGGTCTTCGTAGACACTCTCGTTTATAAACATCTGAACAATAGCGTCAGCTTGTTTATCATCAATCAACAAAATGTCAGTGCTTATTTTTCCATCTGCTTCAACTTTTGCTAACTCGGCTGCAGTGCAAGTTTGGGGGTTAATAGACGCTCCTTGCGTTAGTTCTAGAAAACGATCTACGTGCTCTGGATTCCAAAATTTATAAGTTTTTAGTTTTGTTTTTCTTAGCTCAAGTTTTTCTAGTTCGAGTTTTACTTCATGTATTTTGTCGTCAAACATTTCCATTAGTTCGTGTGCATAGTCGTCCTCGGCGCTGTAGAACTGATCTTTCCAGTGCTTTAAAGCGCTAACAAAACCTTCTGTGCAGTGTTTACAGTCATATATTCTAGTAAGTTGCATACGTCCTCCTTAAAACGAGTCGTTTACAGCACGCATGACTTCGTCACACGCCGCCGTATAGGTTGGATATTCGCCAATGAACTGGTCATTAATGCGTAATTCAACGTGTTCCATATTTCCGATCATTCCGACCGGCTTAATTATTACTGAGGCTGTCATGTCGTACAGTCCTGCTTTAATTACATTATTCATAACTTCTCCTATGCTGCTTTAGTGATCTGATTGAACAACGACAACAGGTCATTCATACGTGTCATCTTCTCGCCAAGTCGCTCGTACACTTTGGTTTCGTGTGTGTCACGGGCTGCGATCATGATGGTTTCGGTCTTTTGTGTCTGGCCTGCACGATAGATACGGCGGTTCATCTGCTGGAAGTGCTCGGCATTGTACGATGGGCTACACCAGATGGTCGTAGTGCCCTTGGTCAATGTCAGTCCGTGACCAGCGGCCTGCGGGTGACAGAAAATAACCTGGAGCTTACCGGCTTGGTAGTCGCGAACGATCTCAGTACGTCGAGCAACGGGCACTGTGCCGTCGATGTAGGCATACTCGATACCTAGCTTGTCAGCTAACTTGCAGAGCTCAACGCGCTCATGTCGCCAGTTGAAGGCAACAAGACTGTGCTTGCGTGCAGCAACAAGTTCCATTACGAGATCATAGCGCTGTGTATGAAACACTTTGCTGATACCGTCTTCGTTGTAGATGGCACCTGTGCATAACTGCAACAGCTTTTTGACCTTGGCTCCTGCATGGATGGCATTGATCGTCTCACCGTCTTTGGTGTCGATCATAGAGTCCCATGCAAAATCTCGGTATTGCTTGAGCAATGCTGGTGGTAAGTCGATGTACATGGTGTGCTCTGTATTTTGTGGAACATCAATACAGTCCTCGAAACGAAAACGTATGGAGATGTCTTTGAGCATGCCTGCGACAGCATCTTCTGAGCCGGGCTTGTCTTTCCACTGAACCATGCGTGGGTCAGGACCAACTTGCTGTGGTGAACATACCTGAGAGCGATAACCCCAGTAGCTTTTGCCAAGGCGTTCGCCGTCGTCGACAAGCTTGGCAGGGTGCCACATGTCTAAGATGGTGTTGGCATTGGGTGTGCCTGACATAATGATGCGGTGCTTGAATGTATCCACTAACTTAGCAATTGCTTTGGAGCGTTGGCTGGTGGAATTCTTGAAGGCTGTAAACTCGTCAATGCACAACCATGAGAAACCGTCGAGAACGTCTGGGTTATTGACAAGCCACTTGACTGCATCGTGGTTGGTAATAGTAATGTCTACATTCTCTGAGAACATCTTGGCTCGGTTCTTAGCGTACGCAACAGCGTACTTGAGCTCTGGATTGAACTGCTCGATGTCGTCACCCCAGCTAGGCTGAAGGATAGACAGCGGCGCAATGACAAGCATCTTACCGTCTTTGTTTTCTGTGTAAGCCTGCAGAACTGAGCGGGTCTTACCAGTGCCAGGATCTGATGTCACAATCACACGGTCATTAGCTGCAATGAAGTCTGATGTGACACGCTGATGCTTGTATAAAGCTGGTGTAGTTTTGAAGAAGTCCATAATAGTTATGCCCCGTTCAATATAAAGGTAAGGTTGTCTTTTATCTCGCGAACATATTCATCATAAGACAAAGGTATTTCGCCAGTGTCTTCAAGAGAGTCGACATACCATTCGTAGTGCTCTTTTAATTCACTTGGGCTAACGTCTTTTAGTTTGATTGGTTCCATGAGTCCTCCTAGTTAGCAGCGACCCAACGTAACGTTGGGCGGCGTAGCTTTATATTTTTAACTGAGTACAGGACCCAACGGCATGACAGCTTTTTGTAACTTACAAATTGCTTGGCAATGATGAGAACAACACTGATGAACAAGCCACCGATGATCGCTGCCATCATGCCGCTGTAAGTGCCAGCGAATACATACATGAGTCCAATGGTGGCAACGATGTCGATGAGTATGTCGAAGCCTAAAATATTATTGAAGCCGACCTTATACAGCAGGAATATAATCCCCAGTGCGGTTAGCAAACCGGCGCTTAACATCGCGATACCTCTCTATTAAGAACTGAACACAGTTCATGGCTAGTGTGAAAATGTCATAGGCATAAGCAGCCCAGATAAGAAAATTAATAAGTACGGTCTTGAGCATAAGACGAAATCTCCCATAATAATTTGATAAGCAACGCAGCAATGAGCAGCACCATAACGGTAGTAGTAACAAAGCTGAGTGCACTGGATAGTAGTGATAAAGCTACTGTGATCGTCGTAGCGATAGCTGCGTATTTAAGGCAACGATCGTTGGACAATGTCTTGAGTCGTGAATAAATGGTCATAGATCCTCCATGGATAAGAATAGAAAAATTGCAGAGTCACCAAAGCAAGGATTTGGAGTTGTAAGTTAAAAAAGGTTAGCAGCCTACTTACAAACTTCCGCCGCGTACTGCTCGGCTCAGAGAAACTTCGGCCTCTGCTGCGGGTGTTATTAGCCCCACCGCCCGCTGGGGTAATTCTTGGTTTATATAAACTACTATTTAGTCTATAACGCCCCATTCGCATGAACCGTCTTTGGCGTAGTGACACCACTTACAGTTTTGGCGCGAGGGTTTAGGTTCGAAGTCTGTGCATGACGTCATAGTGAGGGCTCGTTTATTGAGCTTAGGCCAGAACATCATGGCTTGTTCACGGGTATATGCTTGGATCGTGGGCCCGTGATTCTGATCCAGATACCAAAGCTCGGTCTCTATGTATTCCATTTTGGGGAAGCGCATAAACGACGCAATTGCGTACGTCATGAGCTGAGCGCCGTGCTTTAGTTCGTTATTCCATTTCTTGCCTGTCTTATGGTCGATAGCACGACCTGACGTTTCGCTTTCCGTAACGAATGCATCTAACTTAATGCGTGCCCAGGTGTCAGGGACAGCCCAACCTGTTGGTTCCCAGGATTGTGTAAAGCCCCAATCACCTTCGACTTCGACTTTGCCATCTTCGTAGTCCTTGCGCAGTTGCTTGAAACTCTCTGTGTATTTAGATAACTCGTCGGGTAACTCGCCTACAAAACCTTGAACGTAGTCCTCTGCAAGTGTGTGAATAGCTGTACCACGATCGGCAGCACTGCCTGATGGCTCTGGGATTTTCTCTACTTTGTTGAGGTACACACGGTATGGGCACTCTTCAAATTTGGTGAGGGTAGAAAACGACCACGCTTTGATAGGTCCAAGTATTTGTAACGCATCTGCTTGTGCTGTCGCTTCTGCGTCTACTTTATTTTGGTCAGGTCTATCGCTTGCAAAAAAGTCCATATCAATGCTCCGTGTTTAATGTAATGGGTTGCCGTGACAAATTGTTTCTTTGTCTGTGGGTGAGAAGTGGTGGTCAATTAGTTCTTGTTTATCAAAATCTACTAAACGAAACGTTTTTATTAAGCCTCGTCTACGAATTTTGTCAGAGCACTTTACGCGTTCTGTAATTACGCCACGCTTGCCTAGCATTCTTGCGAATTTTTCTTTACTAAACGCACCGTTTTCAATTGAATTGCACAAGGTGTAGAGCTCTTGGTTAGTTACTGCTATTTCTTGGCCTTCGTTAAACACCCAGTTTTTAACAATACGTTCTGAATTAAGTTGTGTGTTTACATCGTAATCACGGCTTAAAGAAGCATCGACACTAAGAATTTTCTCAACGAAATAATCTAAGTTGCTGGTTTTGATTGCAGTAATAAAGTGATCAATCCATGTCATGGATGCGTCACGCATAAGCTGTTTAGCACTGTTATCTAATGGCTGGTATGCTTGGATAGGATCAGCTTCAAACGCGTTAACAAACTCAACTAAATTCATAAGTTCTTTGTCACGATTCTTTTTAAGGTCCTGCATCATGTTTGGGTAAGCAGCTAAGATAGGAACTTCTTGGCGCTTGCCGATGTTGAAACGTCTGTCTGTAGCAGATAAACGAATGACTTCAATCTCATTTGAGTTAAAGCACATGTTGGCGTACAACCTAACTTGACGTTGAGCCTGTCGCATACCGCGAACAGTACCGAAGGTTTCCGTTACCATATGTTTAAGCTTGTTCATCATCTTGTTAGAAGATGCGCTGTCGGTCAGTTTGAATTCGTCAACAACTAAAAACAAAGTGTGTTCTTCGAAGTCGTTGAATTGATCTTCGACGTTTTCTAACGTCTTGTAGCCTGCATGTTTGCCATACAACTGATGAATAATTTGATGGAAGAATAAGCCTTTGCCTGTACCCTCAATTCCTGTGAACACCCACGCTGTCGTCAGCTTTTGTTTCGTCTGGAAGGCATACGCAAACCAGTTGAAGAAATGCTCGAATTCCGGATCGCTGGACCCGACCATGTGATACATGATTGCGTACAGCGTGGGGCTGCATTTTTTTAATAGATAACCTCGTCCGTATTCAAGCGTGTGCTCATCTTCTGCAGAGAGTTCTCTGTGGCGCAGAAACTTGGTCGGTTCATACGTGTTTACAAATTGATTCTCAATATCTAACTGCACGTTAGTTTGTGGATCAAAAACACGATCCCAATCGGGTATAGGTTCGGGTACTTCCTCGCCATGGTTAGCCATAAAATCTTTTAAGTTAGCGCGTCTAGTAGCGTTTAATTTCATGATAAGGTCATTGTTTGTGTCATACGTCAGGGCATAATGCTCGTCCGATGTAGCGTCACGAAACACATAAGGTGCTGGGATGTTTGCGGCAGTGATCCGCTCACTGAACTGTTCACAAATCGACTTATAAAAATCCATGTCTACGTCTTTCATTCTGAACGGAGGTTCATCTTTGAAGTTGTAAACGATTTGTGGATTGTCTATTGGCCAGTAATAAGCGTTGCTGTCGCCCATACGCCCATCTTTGTCTTGGATGTTAGCGTAGACATAACCTGATGAGTCGTTGACATAAGCTAACTGCATTAACGCACGATCTGGATTAGCAACAATCTCTACCGTCCTGCCACTACTTCTAATGCTTTGCATGTCAGCAGTTTTATGAGCAAGGCCAGCGTCTTTACGGACTTTCTTTAATGCTTTAGCGGCAAGTAGTTTGATCTGATCTTCTGTACAGCCTACAAGCAATGGCATGAGGTCAATGATCGCTGCTTGTTTCTCTACGAGTACAATGCGGTCGTTATCATCTAATCGTTTTTCTACACCTGTCATGATTGGTGGAGCGATATAGATTAACTTAGAATTATCTGCCACGGTTCGATCACAAGGATAGATGAGCGCTGTGCCGTTGCTGCTCATATTTAACTGATCGTTAAAGATGGGAGAGTCAAAGTTGAGCTTAGTCAGCCAACCTTTTAATGTCTTAGGATGCACTGGGTTAGCCAGCATGAAATCCAAGTGCATGGATAACCGATCAGCTTTCATACCAGTAGAAGCACTGGCTGTCGCAATGTAACTTATATTGTGGAGCTCTTCAGGAAGGAGCTTTACAAGGTACTCAGCGGCAAACATTATATTAGCTCTGCTTATAACACCAGTCGTAGGATAATTAGGCGTAACGCCAAATTCCTTAGCCTTAACTAAGTCAAGGTTGTCGATGTCTATAGTCATCCAATCACAAACAAGATTCGTTTGTGTTTGGCCTGCGCGAGATTGCTCTTCCAGGTTTTTCTTGAGCTGACCCCGAAGTAGGGCATGACCTTTGGCTGCATGGTTAACCATGAGCTTATGCATCTGCTTTAAGCCGCTGGATGAGTTGGCTACTTCGTAGACGTGCGAGTCAAAGGTTTTGACTTGTGGGTAGCTTTTTTTGGAGGTGGGGGTGAATTCTTTTGCAAGACGAACGCCGTTGCTCGCCTGCATGAATGTAAGAACGCTCATTATTTATTTCCCGTCAGATAGCGTACTAGAATATAAGCATTGCTTATATTACTCAAGCGTTAATATATAACTTTTTGTTATAGGGGTATAACTAGTTAATATTATGACGACGGTTGTACACTTCTTCGCGGTCGATAATGATCTCAGGAGGGGCTTCAAAACTGAGGCGTATCTGCCCGTTTTTCTGTCCTTGTAATACGGTAACTTTTATTAAGCCCGTGTCAGTTTGGATAAATACTCGCTGCATCTCATTACGCGTTAATACCAAATTGCCGTTCATTGTAAAATGTCCTTTATTTACTGTAGTTGTCCGCATAGCCGCCTTCTGCGTCTAAGGGTAAAGCGGAGGCCCAGACAGGGGGAGTACGCATAATGTCGTACATCTTATTTATCGTCTGGTCTGGGTTGGCTTGTGAAGCTATGCCCACAAGTTCATCGTGAACCTGCAATACGATACGCCCACCAATGCTGGTGAGGTAATCGTCAGCTGCAAGCATCTGATCTGTGACTACGATGCGAGCAAGAGCCTGTGTGATGTTTTCACACAGCTTGCCGCCGTAGATCTTAGTCTTGTGTCTGCCCGAGCCATACACGGTCTCTCGTCCCTCAGTCCGTAGGTCTGGGTAACGAAGGTACATGCCATTGGGCAGTTTAATTTTTTGGTACTGAATAATAAGAGGGCCGAACGCGAAGTTAGCATGCTTGTTCTGCATTGCTGTGCACGCGTTTTGGCAACGCTTCCAGTACTCTGTAATGCGTGAGTTGGCGGATCTATACAGATCGACAATGCCTTGCACTTCGTGTTGTTCAAGACTCACTGGTGGTCCAAGCGCACCCATCTTGAGGGTGTCTCTAAACTTGTCAGCGCCCATGCCATAGCCTAAGCCAAGCACTGCACACTTCCCAAGGAAGCGTTCGGCATTGTCCACGCCTTTGATAATAGGGCGGTGGTATATTTTGCTGGCGAAGTCGCAATAGACATCGCCTTTTGCATTAAACACATCGAGCATTGATCGCTGGTCAGCGAGCCATGCCAACATCCTGGCCTCAATGTTGGAGCTGTCTGCGACATACACAAGGCTGCCTTTGGGAGCACACAGTGACTTACGTAACTCACTACCTCGTTTAAGGTTCTGTAAGTTAAGCTTCTCACCGCCGCTGTAGCGGCCAGTGTGTGCACCATAGTAGTTTAAAGCTGCAGGTATAAGACCACGGCACCGATCAGCAGTAAGCAGAAGCCTGTCTGCCCGAGTAACTTCGCCGGTTGATTTAACCGCTTTACGAGCCGTCCAGATAGGCTCGTAATCAGAGTTATCGCGCTGGAGTTTTTGAAAGCCGAGATCGGTTTTACCAAGCGCATGCGTAGGCTTACCTGTAGTAGGAGAAATCTTACTCGGCACTTTAACTTTAAAAAGTGTAAGTAGCTCAGCAAACTGTTTATTTGAGGAGAATATTTTTGGGTCTTCATAGACTGTTTCCAACTGATCAGTGATGAAAGTCAATCCATGTTCGATGAGCGCTGTGCGTTGCTCAGCGGAGATAGCAGCGTGCGCAGCAACTCTCTCCCTATCCAATACTATCGCGGGTTCTACAAACATCTTAGTAGTAAGATGAATGAGATCCTGCTCGCTTTGAGGGAAGTGGCCGATCATCTGCTGGTAGCAATGATAGGTGAGGTGAGTGTCTTGTATACAGTAGCCTTTAATCAACTGCGAAAGCGCATCGTCGAAGTCTAGGATGCCTTTGCTGTCTGCTAGCTCATCACCTTTACGCATTGTGTCATCGTCTGGGAACAGACGGATGCACAACTCTTTAAGAGAGGCCGACTCAAAGGGGAAAAGAGCCTTGGCCATTGATCGTGTGTCTGCATAACGCGTTGGGTATAGCCCATAGTGGTGGTGCAGAATGAATGCGTCGAACTTAGTGTTCTGGCATATCAGTGTGCAAGGCTCATCGAGCGCCGCGCGCAGTGCCGATGCCATAGCATCGCCTGTAAAGTATAAAGGGGCACCATCGTTGATCTGAATAGACACGCCGTGCGCTTTGAAGCGCTCGTCGGTGACGTATTCGATGGTGTTCATCTTGCGAAGAGTGTAATCCTTGTCGTAGTAAGTCTCGAAGTCTAATGTAACGAGTTTCATGTTTTGTCTTCCATGAGATGAGAGGGTTTATTCTAATTCTTGCTCTGGTGCACCAGCCATTGGCCGCTGCTCGATGGTGAATGGCTGGTTAGCCAATCGTAATCGGTCTAATAGTGTTTGTTTATTGATGCGTTTCCCGCCGGGCAATGCCATAACATTAGGTTGTCCGGGTATTTCAGGGATGATGCACCCGTTAGTGCGGATGCAGTAGTACAATTCATACCCGGGTTTCATAATGGCTCTGCTTATATGTTGTCAGAGACTAGTATAAGCTGTGCTTATGTAATAAGGCAATGCCGTTAGGCATATTTTGTGTTGGATGCGAAGAATTCCATGCCTGCTTGATGGGAAACTAACTCGACTCCTGGCTTTTCCCAAAAGGCGTCGTGCAAAGCAGCGTTCCAGAAAGTTTTTACAGTGTCAGACACTGGTACGTCACGGTCCATGTAAGCACCGTCAAACTGCACATCAAACACTACATCGAAACCGTCGATGAGCTTTTCGTATCTGAGTACATGTTTGCCAATAACAATCTCAATTGTATTACCTAGAGGCATAGTGACGTGTTCGGATATTTTAATCAGGTTAAGATCAAAAAGATTCATGAGGTTCTCCTACCAGTGAGTTTGGAATTTTGATAAATCATTAGATAGCATTTTTTCGTACATCAGATCTTCGTCTTCAGCAAAATGCCAGTGGGATAATAAGTTATTAAGTTGTTGAGTTTTTTTGGTGCGCATAATAGTTCTCCATAAATATGCAACGCCTTGGACAATTTTACAATTGGTCGCTAGGCATGTGGATATGACTACAAGCTGAACGACGATTTGCAGCAGTGGTTAATGTGGGTTGCAAAGTGCAAGATGCGCTAGTGCGTAAAGGTATTAATTGAGACATACGGTCTGTAAAGACAATGTGCCAGCTCCAGATGTTTTCTGACATCCAATGCAGTTTTTTACACCGCATTTTGCTTAGGTTAAATAACATGATTAACTCCATTTATTAATGTTGTCAGAAGACGAGATTGTCCTCTGACTTTTGGCGAAGAGCGTCGACTATATCGAGCGCTACCCCTATATTACGTTCGTCTTCAGGCTCTCTTAGCCTAAATGCGTACGCTACAATCTGTAATTGAGCGATGTCGTCGTCAGTGAGCACTGATTGCGAGTAGTAACTACCCTCAAGGGCGTCGACTATTGCGAAATATTCATGTGCTTTGACAAAACGCATCGTGATTACCTATAAAACTTATGAGTGCCGATGGTGGCTACTGATTCAAGCGTGCTAGCCCAACTTGGACTAACGTAATGCGCATGATAATGCGTAGCTCCATCGACAAGATCCGGAAAATCCGGGGTTAATACTAACGAAGCAACTTGATTTGCTTCTAGCCACGCATTAGCGTCGCGTGGTGAGTCAGACAAACCGTCACACCACCAAGAAAATTGGCAAAGATGCAATCTTCCGGGGTATTTATTGTGGTAAACAACATCACACACACTATTAGGATAGTGCGGTGAGCTGACTCTGTTCATTACAACTTGAGCGACGGCCACTTGCTCTATGAGAGGTTGTGACCTTGCTTCAAAGTAAATATTCTGCGCAAGGCAGAACAAGGCTTCTACAATCATGCGGCTTGTTTAACTCCTAATAGCTTTTGGGTAAACCAAGACAGCTTGTTTAACGTGACGATTTGATGTCGACCGCTGTAATTGTAGGTTTGGGATACTAATACAGGCGTTGCAGGACCGAGCGTTTTAACTGTAACGGGTCTGCCTCTGCGAGCACGGATTGGTTTGCCTGCATCAAGTTTTTTCTTGATACTGTATTTGCGCATCGAGCAAGCTGGGCTTGTACGTTTTAACTTTTTAGCAACTTGCGCTATTGGCAGATCGCTGTTCATTAAAAAATTAGTATCTTTTTTGGTCCAGGTTTTATTACTTTTAGTTTTCACTTTGCTACCTCATTAGCTGTGCTTATATTAACATCTTTATTGATGCTGTTTACTTCTTGTAATTCGTTGAGTTTTTGTGCCATGGTGTTGTACAACACGTACATGGCGGTTAATGCAGCCATATTACTGCCTGAGCCTGTGCTATGGCCTTGGTATTCAGCGTTAATAAGGTCATTGCCGTATTTTAAAGCTTCGTTGATCGTTGCTCGTTCGCTGAACATTCCTACTTTTTCGTAAGTCATACGTTTTTCTCCGCAATATAGTTTTGGAGGAATTGGATAAGGTCACCCGCCGCCTCCTCGGGTAGATAGACTTTGGAGGTATCTATATAACTTCTCTGCAGTGTCCCAAAAGAAACCTCTACATGACGTATCGTTAGCCCGTTTTTGTCGATGGCTCCTTCTAGGAGGTCTAGCTTTTGATAGGCCTTTGAGTACTCTGCATTTATCTTGCGTTGCTGTTTGATTTTTTCAGCAAGCGCTAAGACTTCATCGTCTGTTGTTGGTTTACTCATAAGTCCTCCTTAATCGTTAGTATGTTTGTTCATCCAATCGCGCTGGTGTTGACTGATTTCGTATTTGTCTTCGTTTTCGTCTTCCTCTTCTTCGTCTTCGGGGTCATCCATACTGGTTTCCCCACATTTCTGATCCATAATCGAAATAATGTCTTCTCGGTATTCGCAGATATACTCGTCAAAAGACAGTGGAATGTCTCCGTTATCAATAGTTTCATCATGGTAAAAGTCGTAATGCTCACTCATGACAATTTTAATTTGTTGTACTAAGGCTGACATTTGTATTCTCCTTATTTATAACTGGTCCAAGGTGGCATGTACCAATGATCTACTGGATGATCATTGGCCATTGGGGTTGTGATTAGGTCTAACTTCTGGTCGATCTGCTCACGCAGCTCCTGAACAGTGACACCATAATCTTCTAGGATCTCAGCTACTTCTACTGGGTGCTCTTCGCAAAGATCTAGCATGTCGTATGCGCCTCTGTCGTAATAATTGTAATCGTCGAAAGAGTAGTCGTTGTCTGTAACGTCGCGCGATGTTGGGAGTGCTTCCCAATCAATTTGTAATAGACGAGCGAGTAACTTTTCTGCAAAGCCTACGTCTTGCGTTTCTTTGATGGTGTGTTGTGACCAGTAGCCAACGGACAAGTTGGTACACTCTGGGATCATGTGGGTGTAGTTCGCTGAGTCAGTGAACACACCGGTGTCGCAAGGCTTGAACTTGAATCCTGGTGTAATGTTGAGCTCGTTGCTCAATGCTTGTGCGAACTCGTCTGATGCACACCGTGTGCCTTGGTGTGTGATGACATCTTCGTAGTAGTGACGATCGAACGCTACGCATCTTCGTAGGCCAAGTGCCATGAGATACTCATAGTTATCTTTTGCTGAAGCACTTGATCCGAGCCCACCGACTTCTTCGTCACGGTGGAAGGCATAAAGTCCAGGGACTTTGGCTTCGATCATGGCGAGCATAAACCATATGCCTGTGCCGTCGTCAGCACCGAGCTGTGACTTGTGATCTGTAAACAGATGGTTGGTCATAGGGTCGATGACTAACTTATTTTTGTAGTCTGCATGAGGCTTGGGATGGACAGTGTCGGTGTGACAACTGAACATTGTAGTCGACTTGTCCATGGACACTTCGACAAACACATTGCCGTAGGCATCCATGCGTGCACCTTCTAAGGATAGTAGGTTGTTGGTTACCCAATCTTCCTCAGTTTGTGAACCTGATGGGCGTTGTATTTCAAGAATGTTAAATAATTTCTGAACGTCGTTCGCTGGGGTTGTGATAGCTAACATGTAATTCTCCTTATGCTGCTGTTTCTAGGGTGATAGGGGTAGTAGTTTCTAGTAACGAGTAATTGCCTACTTCGTCACAAACAAGGTGGCTGGTCCAGTAGTAGTCGCCGTTTATTTCTGAGGCTAAACATGTGGGGATACTTTGCTGGTGGTACTTAGAGTAGACAACTTCGTCATCTGGGAACCAATCTGTTGTGCCATCGTCCATGGTGATTAGCTCAGCGTCATCTTCTATGAGGTAATGACCTAAATGATCGCTGTGAACTGCATACTCGTCACTAACATGCAGACCGTTGCCTATGTATGAGGCTTCGTCTTGATGAATGTACTCGTCTGATACATCACATGTGACTAAGTCATCTGTGTGGTAATACTCATCGGTTATATGGCATTTGTAGATGCTGTAGAATTGCAACGTGTTGTCGGTATGTCTGTACCATTCACCCATAGAGTCTATAAAAATAGCATCGTCATGATGGATGTATCGGTCATGACTATTACCGCAATACGCATGCACAAAATCATTGTCTAGGCAGCATTCGCAGACGTCGCCAACGTCATCTACATAAGTTGCTTCGCTGTCATGATCTTGTTCGCAGTTAGCACACGTTTCCTTGCAGCTTTGGCACACGCCAGTTTGGTAATTGGCGGTCATTTCACCGTAATTTTCTTCGCAGATGCGTAAGCAATCATCCATGTCGTCAACTGGCAGATTGCCGCTGTCGATGTATGGGCAGACAAAGGCTGCGCCATCGTTGATTGGTATACGTTCTATCGTTTGTCCTACTAAGGCATAGCTGTTATGGGTGAAACCTGCGTCTTCTAATCTACTTCGCAATTCACTACGCGCGTTGTCCATTGCGTCGGTGTTGTGGTAAATCTCGACATATGATTGTGTGGACTGTACAACAAGTGAACGTGCTGGAATAAGTCCGTTCGGTAGTTCGATATAAGCTACTTCGATGTCGCCATTAGCTAAGATGCTAACGGGCAATCGACCGGTAGAAGCTGAACCGTCGTACCAGTCTATGGGGTGCGACATACAAGAACTTGGTCCACGTAAGTAGACGTTGGTGAATTCTTTGATGGTTTTTGCAAACTTTAGCTGCACAGTTTGGTCGCCGTTCTCAATAGCCACGCATCTGCGTACTTGATCGGAGTCAAGGTCTAAGAACTTGTTAAGGTAGCGACCGGGCTTAGTTCTGATCTGACGATCAGACTCACGGTAGCTGGGGTCAATAGGTTGAAAGGCTACTTGTCCAGGTTCTTGGGCAGAGTAATGAGGAAAGGTAAGCGGGGCGACATGATTGCTGATAAAGAAATCTTCGGTGCAGAAGCTAGGGAAGGTGCGTTGCGCCTTGAACGTTGCTGGTGCAAAGTGGCGAGCGAACTCGCGTTTGAACCAGAACGAATCTTGTATTTCTTCTGGACTCAATAGAAGTCTGCGAATGATGTGATTGACCTTGCTCGCTGTGCCTTGGTCGATGGCCGATTGGTTGTGAAGAACTAAGTTCCTAAACCAACAGCTGTAGTTGGGCAAAAACTTATTAAGTTCTTGCTCGCTGCGAATGTGCCGAGGCACATTGAACAGGTGCAGGTCGATGTTGCCTACATACTCCCAACCACTGTCAATTGCAGATTGGAATTTTTCGTGGTCATCGTGATAACTCATTGCAAACGGCACATCTAAGCGGTCAGGATTGTAAACAATAAATTTACTGTTCTTTTCAAGTACGTCGCCTGCGTCAACGCTGTATAACTGACCTTTATGCAGATCAGACAATGGCCATATTTGCATAGGGCCCATTGTGGTCAAGTCCATTGTGGTAGTAATGGTGTGGTTGTTTTCTGCTCTGACAATTGTATTGTCGACTAAGAAAAACAAAGACACTGCATAGTCTTTAACAAAGTACTGTGGTGTGTGATAGGACATAAGATAACTCCATTTGATTAGCTGTGCTTATAACAACAAGCACTGGTTAAGGTTTAAGGACTAGATCCTCAAACTTTGCTTCGATCCATACATGAGCGCCGCATCCAAGTGGGAACTCTGGGGAATAGATGATCTTACTAGGGCCATCTATGATTACTTCGCGGCAATATGTGTTTGCCTTGTAAGTTTTTACAGTTATGCAAGGATGATTCTCACCATGCTTACGATTGTCACGAATGACATGTTGATTAATGTGTATTCGGGCTTTCATTGAGCACCTCATCAATTAATATTTGTCGTTTGTTATCTATTCGAGAATAAAGATTGTTAACTTGCACAGTTCTTTGACAGAACGTCTTGCCAGATAAGCTTTTTATATATATGACACATTCGTCATACGGCACATTTAATGCTCGTAATTGAACAACTAAATCTAAAATTACGTTACGGATTAATGTTTTTCGTTGTTTTCTTATTTTTGTAAACAGGTTTTTACGATTTATGGCTGTTTGACAACCTTGTATGGAACGCTTTAATACCTGTCCACAATTTTCTAAGGGCATATTTAGGGCTCGCAATTCAACAAGCAAGTCGAGTTCGTTTTGAGAAAACGGCTTGCCGTGAACAAATTGTCTTTGGTCAAAGCCTGTAGGTTTTTTTAAACGTTTAGGAATCTTAGGTTTAAACACTAGGCTCATCTTTTACCTCGTTAAGTACATTGATCTTTTGCTGAAACTCAGCAGCTTTGACGGTGTGGTAATTTACATAGTCATCGTTGCGGCGCATCGCTTCTATGTAGTTGTCACGTTCGATGGTGTATTTGTTCAAAAGCTTTGCTTTTTGGAGATTTTCTTTAAGTGTCATCTTGGTCCTTTGATAATTGTTGATCTAACTTGTCCCAAGAAGGGTAGTCGTCTTGGGCTAATTGCATTTGGCTGACCATTTGCACATTGGTAACTTCATCTGCCGCCGCATCGTATTCTAGGTAGCACACGACGCGTTTAGTTCTAATACCCTTATTTACTGTAAGGGTATTCTCACGGTCAAACTTGTCTGCACGCACCCTGATGATGGCGTCTTCTACGCTCTCTGGTTTAGCTTGCGTGATGGCAGGTTCTATATTAAATCCTGCTTCTTTGTTTAAGAAAGCAAGGAGTCCTGGTTTGTCAGTGGGGACTTCCCACATATCGAACTGTCCTAGATCTCTTTTAGCATCGGCTTGTGTGCCTGCCCATTGGGTGCGGTTTTGGTTGACATAAAGTTTCATGTCTTTTACTCCATTTAGTGTATTGCTTTTTGGTCTTCGTCCAGTGGCCATGGGAACCAGTGCCCACAGTCCGTGCAGTATTTAAGGAACTGGGATCTTATTAGCCCTAAATGAGTACCGCCGCATAGGGGACATGCTTTGGTACTCATTCTGCAGAATTTGCGGGTTTGTTTGAGTCGCGTTGGGCGTGCCAACCTTCTAAATCGTTCTCAAACCGTGTGCCAGTGAGGTCGTGCATTAAATATTTATTGGCCCACTTTGTCTCAGTGAGAGAGTTGTTAATTTGCGCTTGAATCTCGTTAATTTTCACCTGCAGATTTTCAATCGAGCGTTCCTTACTTGCGCGGAGCTTGGTTCCAGATCTTAGGAACTCGACAAGTTCCTTGTCTGACTTCCACATTAAATTGCTCATGGTTAACTCCATTTAGTTATAGGGTGACACCTTGCCTATACCCGTACTACTTTCGGGGAATTACAAAGTAAGCCATGTACATGGTTACAAGGTGTCATAAAGGGTGATGCTTTACCTATTGCGTACAGTACATCTGTATAGGTAGAGCATCGTGGTTATAAATACTCAGCTAGTTCTTTGTCCAACGCGCGCTGCGCGAGGGCAGCTTCTATTTTTGCGCGTGCCACATTGGTTTTGTATGCAGGCTCTTTGTAGAGGTTGCTATTGGTTAAATTGACGCGTGCGACTGCAGCGTCTTCGTCGTAGCGTCCCTGCGCATCGAGCCAGTGGCAATCGACAGGCAGGAAATGTCCTTTGGGCATGACGCTGCTCATGCCACCATCTCATGGAGGGCTTGGGTAACGTGTTCCTCGTTGAGATAATCTAAGTCTCCACCTGCATCGCGTCCTATTGCTGCTGCGCTAAGCACATCGTAGTCAAGCTCAGGTTCTGTTCCTGGGTCGACGCTGTCGTGGCGCATATCCGGAGGGTTGCCGGGGTGGTAGTGGGTGACGTTGACGTCAACAAGCCAGTTGCCGACGACGATTGTGTGATTGCCTGTAGTCATGGTTTGTTGCTCCTTGCTAAAGCTAGCATTGTTGGTTGGTACACCTTAAAAAACGCCTCTATCTTAAAGGGCGTATCAAAGGTGAGGTTGGCCCAAGAGCCATTCTCACGTTGCTCAACTGCCCACATGGGCAATGATTCCTTCCGAGCCCTGATGATCATCCGATCAATTGTATTGTCGTCGATCTTCTGGAACTTGGCCCATACACGTAAGGCGGGGTAGGCCCATTTACTTTTGGTTTTCATATTGTCCTGCTTATAAATCTTAGTTGGTTAATATTAGCCGTGCTTATAGAATTAAGCAAGAGTTATTTTTGTTGTACATTAAACTGTACAGGTTACATTAAGAGGTTTATTGATATGTACAGGTTACATTGAGCGCTGCTCGTTGTTGTTAGACCGGGACATAAAAAAAGGGCCCGAAGGCCCTTTGGGTTAGACTAGATGCGCCGTGCTTTGTGCGACTTTGACAAGCTGTAGTACAACGTCGTTGTGCTGCTTGTTTTCTGCAAACTTGGCTTCAGTGCGAGACTGAGCTTGCTGTTTGCTACGCTTTTTATTGAGCTCGGTGACTACGAAGATCTCGTAGCGTTCTTTCCTGCTAGTTGTAGGCACGATGTTGAACATGTCGTGCAATAGCGAGATGTCGGACATGGTCTGTGTGAACCGTTCTGATGTCTCGCTGACAACTTTGTAGCCGAACTCGCTGAGCTGGATCTTGTTCCTGTCGGTGTCTGCGTAGACGGTGTCTTTGACACCCTGCGCATCCTGCGTGCCGTAGACATCTTGTACAGGCTTTATCTGTACGAACATGTCGTGACTGTTAGCTACGGTGTTAGCGCAATACTTGAGTTCACGCTGGTTTGAATCGTAGGCAATTCCCATGTCATCGCCGAACATTTGTTCGAATGATGGCGTGGTTTGGAACGCTGCAATATTGCCATAATTGGCAATTACGCCGAGTTGATTACATGCCATTTGTGACAAGAAATCAATTTGGTTTTGCAGGTAAGTACTGAACTGCTCTGTCATTTGGAATGATCCGGTGACAGTTTGCTCAGTGCGTACTGGCTCGAATGCTGCTGCTTTTACTTTAGTGTTTACTTTAGTCATGATGATATTCCTTAATGTTGTGCGCGTTGTTGCGCGATTGTGTTACGAATGTATTCTTCGCGTGCTATTCCTACTAAGGGCTCGAAAGGTAATTCCTCAAAGCTTCTGGTGTCAGATTCTTGTGCAATTAAGATGTCTAACGGGTCGTTGCTTGCTGCTGTGTATACGATTTCGTACATGTCATATCTCCTATGGTTGATGACACTTCACACGACGAACGCTGGGTACGTAGTACTCAGCGAAAATTTCTACGCCTTCGGTTTGCGTGGACTCTGCGCGCTGCGCGTTGTCCGTTGCCCTCGGTCAAGGACTTGGTTATTCTGTCCTCTGCTATTTGACTGATTGCTATGTACGTGACCATACATAGTGCGGTGTACACGACAGACATCTCCCAAGAGATGAAGATGACAAGCGCTACTGCGCAAAAGATCATTGATAAGCCTGAGATAATGTTAAATATGTTCATGGTTCGTTTCCTTTTCTAGGACTGCGTTAAGTTCTTTGATTACTCTTTTGTAGCGGATGTAGATTAGTGGACTAAGGACAATGCCCGTTGCCACGGTGACTGCTACAAGAGGTGTGAGTGCAACGACCGTTGTTGCAGTTGCCAGTGGCTTGGTAAACGTTGATAGTTTCATGTTGACTCCTTGGTCAAGGGGGTTAATGCGGCTGTTACCATGTACTGTGTTAATCGTTCATCGGCCTTTGACCATTGGTCGTTTGCGATTCTTAACCAGTTTTTGTGGTCGGTTAGCAATTGCTCTAACTTTGCATTTTCTGCCTCTAGCTGATCAATGCGCGCTGCCATTGCTTCCATGTCTTGCTCTACATGGTATTGAGCAGTTGCTCGTTCGAGATCTTTCCGTAACATAGAATTGCACGGGTATTGATCAACTGCTCGTTCGAGCTCTTCTGGAGTGAATGTGTACCCTCCAAGGTCGCCTTCTGCTCCCCAAGTCATTTCGTGTTGCTTAGGACGTTGATTTAATGTAGTCATGTGAGTACTCCTCTGGTTGATGACACAATGCGCGACGAACGCTGTTTACGACGTAGGAGTAATCAGCGAATGTTCTAAATGCGACATTTGGGTCACAAGGTCACGAGTGTTTTGGAAATTGGTGACCCAAACGTAAAAACTGGTTAAAAAGTAACCAATGTGTTTCACGACATTGTTTCACGGGGCGTGTTTTGGGTCATGAATGGGCATTTGGGTCATGAATAAGCGATTTGGGTCATGAATGAAGATTTGTTAAGTCGTTGATTTATAAGGTAATGGTCATGAATGAAAAAGGGGAATCTCATTCATGACCATTCGGAAAGCGTTGCTATCAAAGGGCTAGAGAGAAATCGTGGTTATGAATACACCCTTTTTTTAAGTTGACAATTGAGAGTGTTTTTACTGAAAGTGTATATGTGTAATACGCTAACTGGGGTACCTCTTGTAACCAAGAATTGCTGTAAGTAGCAACTATGTAGACAGGGCGTGGCTTGTAGAGGATTTTAACGCTTTTAGAGGGAGTTTATATTGTCCTTGATTTGTTAAGTAAATGTCTCAAATACGACACTTTTGGCCAGCGGCCCGCGCGCGGCGATCATCGGCATGTAACAACGGACAACGAGCATTGTTCAACGTGCGACGTACAACGAGCAACGGACAACGTCCAACGGGCATCGCGCAGCGAACGTGGCGAGCAGAGCGAGGCACGATGCCTGCATGCATGTGCACATGGTATACCGGGACATTAAAAAAGGGCCTTGCGGCCCTTTTGGTTATTGTAGTGTGAATGGTGGTTCCTCTGTGGCGGGTTGTGGTTTAGGTGCGGTGTAGGCGTGTAGTTTCTCCTTGAGCGTAGTCTTGGGTTGATCGGGTGAGGTGGCAGTGTGTAGCTTCTCTTTGAAGTTGATGGTAGGTAGTGTGATGGTTATTGAGGGGATAGTGAATTTCATGGTTATAGTTCCTTGTTAGTGTGAGTAAGTTTATGGAATTGATAGATGAAGATTGGGATTGCGAGTAGGGCAAGTGTTAAGGTGATGGGTAAGAATATAAAGGTGATGATGAGACGAAGGTATAAAGGTTTAGAGTAAAGAGAGTAGAAGAAAAGCTGCATGGTAGTTCCTTAGAATAGTAAAAAGACATAGAGACAAGACGAACGGGGCGAGCGGAGCGAGAAACGGAAAACGTATAGGGGTCCCTGGAGGGAAAAAAGGAAAACAAGGTTCCAAATCCGGAATCGGGGAAGGGGGGTGGTGAATAGTAAAGTACCCAAACCCTGCCCATCGGCCATAGACCACCTAAAAAGGTAAATTAATTTTTTTTATATGTTATTATAAGCACTGCTAATATTATATGGTCGTTGTGTGGAACCTATAGAGCGCAGAATACAGAAGAACCTCAGTCAGCAGCGACGCTATTACAGCGCCACCGGCAGACCTAAACAGATGTTCAGTAGTGCTCGGAAAAGAGCGATTAAAAAATCGTTGGAGTTCACCTTAACCGTCGAGTGGTTGCTTGACAGATTTGAAACACAAGACCACAGCTGCGCAATGACCGGTATAAGTTTTGTTTATGACAAAGACAAGCGATTCACAAGGCACCCATTTTCTCCAAGCCTTGATCGCATTGATAACGACAAGGGCTACACGCCCGAGAATACGCGAGTGGTTTGTACGATGTACAACTACTGCAGAAATGTTGCTCGAGACGAAGACGTAGAGTATTTCGCTTGGCAGTTGTTTCAACATAAATTCGGCGTTAGACCGAAGTGATGCTTATAGGCCGTTAGAGTATGGAAATTGCAGAAGATGCCTTTGAAGAAGGGCATAAAGTGCTGCCGAAGTTGACCAAACAGCAAGAGCAGTTTGTTAGGTACTACTTGCTAGGGTATTCAACCACTGAGGCAGGTAAACAGGCAGGGTATTCACAGGCTAATTCATCCAAGTTGGTGAACAACGCAGTGATACAACGCACGTTGACCTACTTCCGAGAGAAAGAGTTCGATCGCATTGCGGTCACTCGGGAAAGTATTACTAAATTATTTTTTGAGGCCCACAGAAAGAGTGGTAGCTCAACAGAAGAGGTCGCAGCACTTAGAGAGATTGCAAAAATGCATGGCCTCTACGAGCCACAAAAGATACAGACGATTAGCGTGAATATAAATTCCGAGCGGCACATAGAAGCCGCAACAGATGCAGATTTACTCAAGCTAGCAGGGCTGGGTGACACACACTTTAACCCTGATTCAACGATCGACGGTGTATTTGAAGAAGTGGAGGCTAGCAATGGAAAAGAGGGACACTAAGAAGTGCTCTTTTTGCAACGAGGATAGACCACACACGTTGTTCGATGCCCATAGCGCGCCGACCGTTTGCTCAAAGTGTAAGAATTTCGGTGAGCGCCGTGCGTTTGAAGCAATTATCGCTGACCCAAAGCGCCATAAGCAGTATTTGAAAGAGAAAGAAGAAGAGCAAAAAGCCCAACTCGCCCACAAAGGCAAGCTTTTGCACAACAAACGTTTGAGACAATCGGAACGAGACACGTTGGAAAAACAAGACTTGGGAAAACAGCCAGATTTTACAGACGAGAATGGTATTTTCGACCCTAAGATGGCTGCACAGGCAGAACTAGCGAAGCGTGAGCTGGCTCGGAGACACCTATTGCCCTTTGTACAGCGGTTCAACGACAACTACATACCAGGATGGGTGCATAAAGACATTTGTCTGCGCCTAGAAAAATTTTCAGCAGATGTTGACGCTAAAAAATCCCCCCGATTAATGCTATTTATGCCACCGCGCCACGGTAAGAGTGAATTAGCCTCTAAAACCTTCCCCGCATGGCACCTTGGGCGTTATCCAGACCACGAATTTATTGCGTGTTCCTACTCTGGCTCGTTGGCCATGGGATTCTCGCGCAAAGTACGTGGCTTTTTGCGTGATCAGCAGTATCAGTCCTTGTTTGAAACCCGATTAGATCCCGAATCGCAGGGCGCTGAGCAGTGGCTAACGACCAAAGGTGGTGGTTATGTCGCAGCGGGCGTGGGCGGACCGATCACCGGTAAAGGCGCTCATATATTAGTAATTGATGATCCTGTAAAAAACCGTGAGCAAGCTGAATCTGAGACCGCTCGCCAAACGGCAAAGGATTGGTATACCTCAACGGCCTATACGCGTCTCGCGCCGGGCGGTGGCATCCTCGTTATCCTAACTCGTTGGCACGATGACGACCTAGCAGGCTGGTTATTGGAGCAAGAGAAAGACGGCGGTGACTCCTGGGAAGTGATCAAGTACCCAGCCATCGCTGAGGAAGACGAGAAGTACCGTAAGAAGCACGAACCGTTGCATCCAGCCCGTTATGGCTCTGAAGCATTGATGCGCATACAGAAGGCTGTAGGACCCCGTGATTGGTCCGCTTTGTATCAGCAAAACCCCGTGGCCGATGAAGGTGAATACTTCAAAATCGGAATGTTCCAATACTACAAAACCAACGCTCTAGAACATAAGAAGCTAAAAGTCTATTGCGCATGGGACCTTGCGATCGGTAAAGCAGATCGTAACGATTTCTCGGTGGGCGTTGTTGTTGGTGTAGACCAAGAAGACAAGATGTATGTCATGCACGTCGAGCGGGGCAAATGGGACGGTTACGAGTTAGTCGAGAAAATCCTCGATGTGTATGAGGAATATCAACCGTCGATCGTTGGCATCGAGCGGGGGCACATTGAGATGGCCCTTGGACCTTTTTTAAAGAAGCGGATCGCCGAGCGTGGTCTGTACGAAATGTATTTGATGGAACTGAAAACGGGGCGCAGAGATAAAGAAGCTCGAGCCCGTGCGATTCAGGGCCGTATGCAACAAGGTATGGTGTTTTTCCCCAAGTTCCAACTGTGGAATGCAGGATTAATGGCAGAGATGTTGCGATTCCCTAATGGTGTGCACGATGACCAAGTCGACAGTTTAGCTTGGATCGGATTAATGATGTCCGAGATGTCCACCGTTGTAGACCAAAGAATAATTGAAGAGTCTTGGAGAGATAAGCTCCCCGGTCTCATGGCCCCTAACCGCAGTAAATCAGCGATGAGTGCATAGCTATGGCGTACAAGAAGTCAAAGAAGGTCGATCCTCTAGAAGAGACTAAGATCGTAGATAATAACTGGGCTCGCTATACGCGGGCTAGAGACGCGGGCCACACTGACTACATAAAGACAGCGATTAAGTGTGATCGTTATTATCGTGGTGAGCAGTGGGAACAAACAGACATTGACGCATTAGATTCAGAGGGTCGCCCACACCTGACCATCAATACCATTTTGAGCACCGTCAACACCATACTGGGGGAGCAGTCCTCTAAACGTGCGGACGTATTGTTTAAGCCTCGACGTAACTCCTCAGATGAAGTCGCTGCGGTGCTCACCAAACTCTACATGCAGATCAGTGACAACAACCAATACGACTATTTAGAGAGTCAGGTGTTCGCTGACGGCATCATCCAAGATCGTGGTTACTTCGACATCCGTATGAATTTCGACGACCACATTGAGGGTGAGGTGCAGATCACAGCAGAAGACCCATTAGATATTCTGCCTGATCCAGATGCTAAAGATTACGACCCCACCACATGGAACGAAGTCATAAAGACCAAGTGGCTAAGCGTCGATGACATTGAGCAACAGTATGGCCAAGAGAAAGCAGATCGCTTGCGTATTATTGCTGAAAACGGCGAGCACTTAGGCCGTGATTCAATGGACTTGGTGGAGATGCGCGATACGACATATGGTGATGTTGAGGAAGCCATCCTTAATGGTGGAAACATTGATGACAAGCACAGTGTTCGTGCCATTCGGGTTGTTGAAAGGCAGCATAGAAAACTAACACTAACTCCACACTTTGTTGACCCTAAAACAAAGGACATGCGCATAGTTCCAGAATCCTGGGACGAAGAGCGCACTGAGATGTTTGCTAAAGAGTACGGCCTTGGCATGCTCAAAAAGCTAGTTAAGAAGGTACGTTGGACCATTACTGCGGACCAAGTCGTGTTGCACGATGATTGGTCACCGTACAAAGACTTTACGATCGTACCTTACTTCCCGTATTTCAGGCGTGGTAAACCGTTTGGTATGGTTCGTAACCTTCTCTCGCCTCAAGAGCAATTGAATAAGATCTCTTCACAAGAACTGCATATTGTGAACACGACTGCTAACAGTGGTTGGGTTGTTGAGACGGGCTCCTTAAATGGTATGACATCGGATGATCTCCAAGAACGTGGCGCTCAGACAGGTCTAGTATTGGAATACAACCGTGGGTCAGCTGCTCCAGCAAAGATCCAACCAAACCAGATCCCAACGGGTCTCGATCGCATTGGCCAAAAAGCAGCCAACAACATAAAAGAGATCTCGGGTGTATCTGACGCGATGCTTGGTCAGGACAGTGCAGAGGTGTCAGGTGTTGCCATTCAGGCGAAGCAGAATCGTGGTCAGATTCAGATCCAGGTTCCTTTAGATAACCTCGCTCGGTCGCGAGTGTTTGTTGCTAAAAACATCATGTGCCTTATCCAATCGTTCTATACCGAAGAGCGCGTGATTCAGATTACTAACGACGATGACCCAATGAAACCTCGGGAAGAGTTGGTACTAAACCAAATGACCCCCGAAGGCGAAGTTGTTAATGACATGACGTTAGGTGAATACGACGTTGTTGTGTCTTCTATGCCAGCCCGTGACACGTTCGATGAGTCGCAGTTTGCAGAAGCATTGCAGCTACGCCAAGTAGGCATTGCCATTCCTGACGATGCCATTATTGAGTATTCACATCTGCAGCGTAAGGCTGAGCTTGCTAAGCGTATCCGCATGATTACAGGTGTTGAACAATCGCCAGAGCAGCAAGAAGCCGCTCAGATGCAACAGCAGATCCAGATGGAACAGGTGAAGTTAGAGATGCAAAAGCTCCAATCAGAAGCGGCTCATTTGCAAGCCCAAGCACAACTTGCTGCAGCAAAAGCAAACGATATAGATACGCAGCCTGAGAAGGAGATGGCTGAACTAGAAGCACGCATGGCTCTGAAGCGCCAAGAATTGGATGTGCGTATGCAACTGGCTGAGTTGTCCGCAACTCAAAAACAGCAAACATCAGAAACCCAAGCAACTACCAAGATTGCCGCAGAAGTAATGCGGCTTGGTGCCCAAGGGCAAAAGCCCGCTAACCCTGATGGAAATGTATTACCCAAGTAGTTTTATTTAAACCAACGGAGGCCCTAATGCCTAAATCAAAAATAAGTGCCAATTTAGAGCACGATGACAGTATTGAAGATAATAACTTTGACGAGTTCGCAGGTGGAGATGGTCGCGAAGAATTTGACGCTAGTAGTTTAGATCGCGGCGATATTCCTGAAGAAGAAGTTGATCCAACAGATGCCGCTATCGCGCATTTAGTTGAGGTCGCTGATGAAGCAGAAGCCGAAGAGGAAGCGCCCGAAGAGGAAGCCGAAGCAGCCGAGGGCGAAGAAGAAGTTGAATCTGAGCTAGAGGGTGACGAAGCTGGACTAGAAGGCGAGGAAGTCGAAGAAGAAGCAGAAGAAGTCGAAGAAGTAGCCGCTAAATCGGACGAGAAGTCGCACATGGTGCCCAAGTCGCGCATGGACGAAGAGATCGCTCGTAGACGGCAGCTTGAAGATCGCCTTGCTAAGCTTGAAGAACGTTCAAAACCTGAAGAAGCTCCAGAGCCAGAGTTTGATTTCGATGGTAAAGAAGCTGAATACATGGATGCAGTTCTCGATGGTGAGACGGATAAAGCACAAAAAGTGCGTAAAGAAATCCGCAGTGCAGAACGAGATTCAATGGCTAAAGAATTGCGCAAGGACATTCACAACACAACGAATGTAACTAAGCAGCAGTTAGATCTTGATGTTGCCGTTTCTGACATGGTGACTTCATACCCAGTGCTGGATTCCAATAGCGAACAAGCTGACGCAGATATGATCGCAGATGCTAATGAGCTCATGGGGATGTATGCAGAAAGAGGTATGGCACAAGCTGACGCGCTGCGTAAAGCAGTTCGTATGACATTAGCGTCGAGCATGCCTGAGTTGTTACAGCCAAAAGCAGTTGAGTCAAAGCCGACAGCTAAAAAGCGCACAACGGATGTGAAGCAAAAGCTAGAAGCTGCTAATAAACAACCTGCAAAATTGGCTGGCGAAAGTGCGGCAACGCGCGGTAACGATGTCGTCGACATTAGCACCATGACGGACGCTGACTTTGACAAACTATCTGATGCCCAAATGAAACGGTTACGTGGGGACTTTGGCTAATGCGCGAGGAAATAGAAGCAGCGTTCGAATTGGAGTTCCCTGGACTTCTTTTCATGGATGGTCTCGACGATGCAATTATTGGGATGGCTGAAAGGGAGGCAGTCCCAGTAGTTGTGTATTCCACCATGAAAATACTGCAAAACCTCGTTGATCGGGGTATGGGTATGCATGAAGCTAGAGAGTTCATGGCATTTAATATTGAGGGGGCTTTTGTGGGAGAGCACACCCCCATTATAGTAGATGATGTCTTTTAATAGATTATTGCGGGCGAATGATGTCTTTTAATAGATCATCAATTTCCTTTAATTTATAAGCTGTGCTAATATAGGTACACAGGCTCGTCTTACAGTACGACAACTGTTAAAGCCTCTTGAATCGAAGGCCGTACGACACACGGCAGCATTCGCCAGCTTAAAAAGGCCATGAGTTCGTCCCTCTAAAAAAGGTCGCTATTTCGTTCGGGCACGACACGTCCAACAGCATGCAGTGGTTGTCGCCCCTGCCTGATTAATGGCGACCGTTTATAAGCAATGCTTATATTTTATTTAATTTTTTTATAGGTGATTTTCTCATGGCATTAACTAACTTTGCCGCTCTAACTTCAGAGCAAAAGACCGTATGGTCTCGCGACTTCTGGCACGCTGCCCGTAACGCATCCTTCATTAACCAATTCGCTGGTTCTGGCTCTAACGCCATGGTTCAGCGCATTACTGACTTAACTAAAAGTGAAAAGGGCGCACGCGCTGTTTTAACTTTGCTAGCTGACTTGTCTGGAGACGGTGTTGTAGGTGACTACACTCTAGAAGGCAACGAAGAAGCACTTTCTAGTTCAGACATCACAGTTCGTATCGACCAGATGCGTAATGCAAACCGTTTGGCTGGCCGTTTAGCCGACCAAAAGTCTATCGTAAACTTCCGCGAAGCCTCTAAAGATTCATTGGCTTACTGGATGGCTGACCGTATGGACCAGATTGCATTCTTAACTTTGTCTGGTTTGGCATACACCAAGAAGAACAACGGTGGTGTTCGTACTGTAGCTGCTGCTGGTCAAAACTTGAGCAACCTTGAGTTTGCTGCTGACGTTTCTGCTCCTACTAGCGCACGTACATTAATTGCAAATGCTGACGGTACTGTTGGTACTGGCGATCTTGCTGCTACTGGAATCTTGGGATACAAGAACATTGTAAACCTAAAAGCTTATGCCAAAGATCACTACATGCGTGGTGTACGTGGCAAAGGTGGTGACGAAGGTTTCCATATGTTCGTTACCCCACAAGGCATGGCTCAGCTCAAGTTAGACGCTGATTTCCTAGCTAACGTTCGTAACGCAGGCAACCGTGGACCAGTTAACTCTTTGTTCTCAGGTTCTTCTTCCGTAATGGTAGACGGCGTAATGGTTCATGAGTTCCGTCATGTATATGACACTTCTGGTGAAGCATCTGGATCTAAGTTTGGTTCCGGCGGTACGGTAGACGGACAACGTGTCTTGTTCTGTGGCGCACAAGCATTGGCAATGGCTGACATTGGCGACGCTGACTGGGTTGAAGATACTTACGACTACGGAAACCAGCACGGTATCTCAATCGGTAAGATCTTAGGCTTCCGTAAGCCAAAGTACACCAGCATGGTAACTGGCGACACCCAAGACTTTGGTGTAATCACGCTAGACACTGCGCTTTAAATAATTAGGGCCTCTTCCCCCGGCAGGACGCTGGGGGCTTTTTGGAGTTTTATATATGTTGATTTCTGATAAGGCAATGCACGTAAGCAGTACGACAGGCCAATCGGCTTGGTTTGAAGCTGGTGTTGCGCGGGAAGTCCCACTACCTTTAGTGGACCAATGTATTGCTGCAGGAGCATATCCTGTAGGCGAGAAAAAATCAGCGCAAAAACCTGCGTCTGAAAAAGTCGAAGTAAATGAGGTTTCAGATGAAGACCGCATTATGGAGATTGTCACTGCCATTGAGCAGTTGGTAGAGAAAGGTGACACAAAAGCCTTCTCAAAAAACACGGGTGAACCAAAAGTTCGCAGCCTAGAAAAAGTTTTGGGTTACGACATCACTCCTGAGCAACGCGATGTAGCGTGGGCTGAACTTAGCGAGACGTAATGGCCATTTCATCGAACGACATTATCGGTAAAGCACAGACGGTTTTGCAGGATATAGCAGGCACCCGATGGACAACAACGGAGTTGCTTTCGTGGTTAAACGACGGGCAGCGTGAAGTCTGCTTGCTCAAGCCTTCTGTTAGTGCAACTAACCAGTCTGTAACTTTAGTTGCTGGAACAAAGCAAAACATTCCAGCTACGGGTCTGCAGGTATTACGTATTGTGCGAAATTTAACTAGTACAGGGGCAGGCGGCAAGGTAGTCCGAGTTATTAGTCGCGACGTCTTAGATACGCGCAAGCCACTATGGCACACCGCAACAGCGACAACGCTTGCCGACCATTACACCTTCGATGAGTTAGACCCCAGGACTTTTTATGTATACCCACCTAACACTGGTAATGGGTATATTGAAGTTGTTTTTTCTGTACAACCAACACAGGTTGCAGCAAACGGAAACATAACCATTCCTGACATACACGCAAACAACTTGTTGGATTACATTTTGTACCGCGCTTACGCTAAAGAAGCGGATAACGCAGGTAATGGCGCACGCAGCGCCCAACACTATAAAGCAATGCAAATGTCTCTTGGCATAAAAATACAGCTAGACAGTGTAACAAGTCCAAATACGCGCACAGTGCCAACACAGGGTTAACCTATTATGTATTACAAAGACATGGTCGAGCTTCTCCCTTATAACATCGCAGGTTGCCCTGACTTTGTAGTTGAGAAAGCTATAAAAGATGCAACGTTAAGCTTCTGCAGACGTAGTGGCGCATTTCGTTTACCTTTGGATGCCTTTACAACTAATGAGGGGGAGTATGAGTACGATATTGACCTACCTCGCAACACTAATATTGTGGACATTTTTTCTGTTACCGTTGGGGCAAAAGAAATAACCCCCGACACTGAACAAGGCGCAACTCACGCAAATCCTGAATGGCGCACCCAGAAAAATACGCCAACCAATTATATACGCCCTACTAATAAAACGCTTTTTTTAGTGCCTGCCCCAGCGTTTTCTGGTGAGGACATTATAGTCCATGCGTCTCTCAAACCAAGCTTAAAAGCAACGAGTATAGAAGACGATTTTGTCGAAGATTATGTTGACGGAATTATGGCGGGTGCCTTAGCAAATTTATTGAACGCCCATGACATGCCATGGGCGAATCCACAACGAGCGGCTAAACACGAAGCAGAATTTGAAGCCCATATAAGGGACGCAAAACAAAAAGCTGATGGCCGCGCGGGGGCATCAAGAAGGACAGTGCAATACGGAGGTCTGTAGATGGTTGAGTTAGTACCAGCTACCAAGGCCGAGATTAGGGCCGACTATTTATACTTTGAGAATGGCATGACGGAGATTATTCGCAAGGTCCAAGCAAAGTTTGTCGCTGCTGACATCTACCATTACCTTATGCAAGGCAAGATCCATTTGTATTGGATTGAAGAAGGTATAGATCGTCTGGGTTTTGTAATACTTAGCCAATACGATTCTGGGTACGAAGAGATGCCTACCTTGGTTATTGACCACTTATGGCTTACTCCAGGATTAGATGTTTTTGCAGAAGCCATCGCAGCAGGACACGATCTGGCGAACAAGTTGGGCGTCGAGCGTATCGAATTTAATTCAGCCCGATTAGGTTGGGGCAAGCGTGTTAAGGAGCTAGGTTTTGAACCAGCGTTCGTAACATACCACTTTCAGGTGAATAGAAATGGGTAGTTCAGCATCAAAAGCACAAGCGGATCCGCATGAAAAAGCATTGGTTGATAACTCGAACACAATTGCTAACCGTCATAAAGAATTATACCGGCCTCTTCAAGAAGGTTTTGTTAAGGAGTCTGGGCGCGATGTTTCTGCAGTCCTTGGCGGTAGAGCAAACGCTGATACGGCACAGGCATTTTCTTCAAGTCAGGGTGCCAGCTTGGGTGCTTCCGGTAGCAGTGGCGGGTTTGGCAGCGGTCGTTCTATAGGTACACAAGCCCAGCAGGGTGTTATCCAAAGCAATGCTCTTGGTGGCGCATTGGCCTCAGCAAATCAAAAAGCAACAACTGTTAGAGACCAAGCACAACTGGGCGCACTTAAAATTGGGCAAGGTGGTCGTAGCACAGCATTGCAGGGTTTATCCCAAGCAGCCCGTGCCCAGAACCAAGAAATTGTTGCTAAGTCCCAAGCAGCCAGCAGCATGCAAGATACAAACATGGCGTTTGCTGGCGATCTAGGCGCAGGTTTATATACATTGAAAAACCCGCCTAAAACACCAGAATTAGATGCCTATAAACAGATGCTTGAAGATGCAAAGAATCTTTATGGTACGAGGACTACATAATGGGTGTATTAGATAAACTAGGCGATATGTTTAACAGCAATAGCCAAGGGCCTAACACAGGGCCCCCATCTCAAGGTTTTAAAGAAGGGGCGCCAAAAGATTATAAGCCTAACAGAATAGGTGAAGAGCAAAATCGAACAGTATCAACCGATGCGGGGTCAATGGCTCAAGAGACTTTAGCAAAAATTTCACGGGACGAGCTCAAGAATTACCTAGACAAATTTGGTAGTACAGAAGAAGCATTGTTAGCAGACACTGACAGTAGGGCGATGATCGACAATGCCAAATCTTCACAGGTTCTTGGGCAGCAGGTTTCTGATGGAATGCAACAACGCACGTTGAGCCGTTACGGTGCAAGTCTGACGGGTGCACAAATGGCCTCTCAAAATCGCATGAATTCTTTAGGTAATGCGTCGAACTTTACTGGCGCGGTAAACAACTCTGTTCTGGATCAACGCGACCGTAACTTGGGTCTGAAATCTCAGCTTATGGGTATCGGTAACGAACAATTGGGCGTGGCGATGGGTGGGCTAAGTTCAGCTGCAGGTATGGAGGCTTCAAGAGAAGCTCAGTATCAGCGCGATCGTGCATCAGCTCACGCACAAAATATGCAAATGATGGGTCAAATTATTGGCTTTGGAATAGGTTAGGAAAAGACAATGGCATACATGAATCCAATCTTAGGTGCAATTCAGAACAAGCAAAAGCAAGACATAGCTAACCAGCAGTTTGAGGCTAACTACGCTATGAAGGCTCAACAGCTTGGCGCACAGATGCCCGGTTGGAAAGCCTCGGCGGATGCGCAGGTTTTTGAAAACAATAAAAAACTTTTGACGCAAGGCCATCAGTATTTTAGGAACTCAGGGATGATGGACCCAGAAACATTTGCTTTTAAGTCGCAAGAAGAGATTATGAGCGACCCCGGCTTGATGCAACAGATGTCCGACTTTATGAATATGCCAATGAATAAAGACTTAATTGACCCTAACAAGACAGGCCAAACCTTTAAAGGTTTTGTTCCCGTCTCTTCTTCTCAGGCAGTAATGGAATTGGACAGCCCCGAAAAAACTGGAGAAAGAACGTTTGTTTCGGAAAATGCATCAACAAATCCGTCGGATAACCCGATGCTTATGGACGCAAACACTTGGAATATTATGACCCAAAAGATGATTTCAAGGATGGAACATGCATCGGGAATGCTAGGTGGTTTTGGTCGCAAAGCACTCCAAGAGCAGGCTGATAAGGGACAGGGAAGAGCAGAGGATCTTGTAAACAATTCAGCGCTGCAATTGCAGTTGCCAACTCGCCAAGATCTCAACGATGCCGCTGGAAACCCAGAAACATCTATGCCACAACAAGAAATACCTGTCGACCAAAACCAAGTAGAGGTGCCTACAGCATTCGGCAGTGAGGGCGGGCTTAGTTTCGACATACCTAAACAAGACCCGAGTAAAAATAGGCAAGGACCAGCAAAGGGCAACTATTTAAGAAATCTTTTGAGAGACACAGGCGAAGCAGCAAAGCTGTCTCAGTATTCGCCTACCGAACTAAACAACCTAACTGACCCTATGCTCCAGTTTGCCGCTGAGTTCCATAAGGACGCTATTAAAGACAATTCTGTCCAAAAAATTGTGAGACAGGGTTTTGGCAAGAAGGGTAAAAAACAACCTTTAACAGAAGATCAAGAGATAGCAATTGCGCAGCACACAGCAGCGTTGGATCAGATACAAGGTTTAGCCGCAAGCCGAGTAGCAGTTGGCAATGCTACTGAACAAAATACAATGGCTAGCAAAGCAACGAATAATGCAGTCAAGAATCAGGTGGCCACCGTTAGTATGGTGACTGATCCAGCCAAATCGGCCGCGTTAGACGCTGCCATTACATCAGATGTTGGCACTGATCCCAAAAATATAGAAGAAGCCGTCACTAAAGCAGGAAAAACAATCGGCGGCATAAAACCAAACAAAAAGATTACAAGTAAAGATGTGTACCAACTTAGTTTACTTAAAGCCAATAAGGTTATTGATCAGGCGACATTTAACCGTATTATTGATCTAGGTGTTTTTTCTGATGACACCTTAGGCTTAGTAAAAACTAATGTGGATGCGCAGGTATCGGTACTGAAACAACAGATGAGCGATGCAGCCAAAGCAAAAGCTGCAGCGATTAAAGCAAAGGCAAAATTAAAAGAAGACAAAGGTAATGGGGATTTTCTTGACGTCCAGCAAAGTTTAGATACTATTTTTGATGAAAACCCAGACGGGTATTTTACAGCCTTATTCTCTTCCCACTCAGTCGACCAATTAACAGCACCACAAGCGGCGCACCTCAGTGTTCAGATGGGCCAAAAGCTTAACAAAAAGTTCGACATAAGTTGGTATTCAGATCCTATTGACTACTTTACTCAAGGGAACATCAAAAAAGAAGATGCTGCAGTGGGTATGCGTAATTATGCACTCACCGAAGATGGAAGGGTCGTCAACATTGACCCTGCAACAGGACAAGAGAAAGGAAATGCAGATGTGCGGTTGAGTAGTTTCTCTGCCGACGAACAAACATACCTCAGAAAAGAACTGAAGTCCCCTTACGACACCCGCTCACGAAACATAGAAAGAGAAGTGCAACGTATACAAAAGCAAATAAGTGAAAGATTAATCAGCGCGCAACAAATGCCAGCAGTGCAAGCGCGACTTGAAATATTAGAAGGTATAGCAACTGCCTTAGACGCCCAAAAAGGGGGAGGTTAACCAATGAGTGGTAACCTCCTAAGAGACATAAACTCGCTAAAACTAGACATTGAAAAACAAGCAGAGACTAAGAGCTCAGGATTGCCGGGTCGAATAGCTTTGCTTAGACAAGATTTAGACGCGGGTATGATACTCACTCCCCAAAACTTGACGCCTATGGACGCGGGTATGGAAGCAGGTAGACAGGGGCTAAAATCCGCAAAGAACACTGCGCTGTCTGCTGGTAACTATCTCATTGGGGACGACGAGGCTGGGGCAGATTACCTTAAAGAAGCTCAAGCTATTGATGGGCAAGTAGGGCGGTTATCTGGCCAGTACACCAGCTTTGAAGAGTTTATTGATGATCCAGGTTTCAGTAATTTTGCTGAGATGACCACATTCAAACTAGGGCAAGCGGTCCCATCGGCCATTGAAAGTTTTGCATCTGGTACGGCAGGCGCAGCAATGGGTTTTGTAGGTAGCGGTGGCGTTGGCGCTATTCCAGGTTTTGTTGGAGGTTTGGTTGCCAAAGGCAAAGCAAAACGCATGATTCGTGATGCTATTATTGACTACGCCCAAGGTAAAGCAACTGATGAACAAAAGAACGTCGCACAACAAGCCTTAAAATTCGGCGCTGTTAACAGTTATAACAGTGCAAAACGAGGCATTGTGCCGGGCGCTAAAATTGGCGCAATGAGTTCAGGTTATTACCAAGGTGTATCAGCATCGTTCGGCGAATCTGTTGAGACCGGGCAAGATAGACAAGAAGCTGCAGGCATTGCCGCATTAATGGGTATACCGTTTGCTGCGGCTGACGTTGCTCCAGAAATATTATTCGTAAAATCATTAGCCAAACTTGGCAAGTCTACAGGCGACACTTCTGCACTGAGAGCGTTTGGCGGTACTGTTTTGAAGCAAGGCGCTGCAGAAGCATTAGCGGAAGGTAGTCAAGAAAGTTTAATTGTCGCCCAACGTTTTCAACAAGACCCCAACTACGACGCAGAACGTGCGGTCATGCGTATTGCGGATTCTGCATACTCTGGTTTGGTTGCTGGTAAAGCGTTAGGTGTAACATCTGGCACAGTGAACGCTGCATTAACAACAGCAAGAAACGCACTAAATAAAACTAGACAAACCATCCATGAGAAGACAGCGCCTGATGCTGAAACGGTAAAGAATTTTGAGTTTGACGACCTATCGCCAGAGGGCATGGCGCAAGTCCCACTGAACGAGTTGGTTTACGCTGTTCAAGATGTACAAGAGGGCCAAACCTTCGAAGCTGACCCAATCTCACAAGAGCATGCCGCTGCAGCGATCCAAGAACTAAACAGACGCGCCGAAGAGATGGGGCAAAACCGTTTCCAAGAATTAGTAATGAGAGAGCTGAACGCAGGCAAAACTGCAGACCCCTCGTCAGAACTTGAGCAGGCCACGCCTAACGAAAGCGATTTACCAGAAGCAGGCGCAACTGAGCAGCGCGCAGTAGACAACTACGAAGACGAAGACATTGCAACAGCAGAAACGACTCAAGGTTTTGAAGAAAGGTTACTCGGTCACAAAAATAAAAAAGCACTTGTAGGCTACAAAATAGGGAGCAACGGATTAAAGGACAGGCTTGCAGAACTGCAAGAAGAAAACCCTGGACGGCAGTATCGGTTAGTACAAAAAGATGGGAAAGGCTATGTAGAAGAAGTCGTTGAAAGTAGTTTTGACGTGACCGAAATTGTGAACGAAGGCATTACGAAAGCGCGAGCTGGAGTACTAAAAAAAGGTGTTGATAGAACTGTTCCCGCCACTGATCCGCAAGGAAAAGACTTTAAGCTAGCTCCTACGGAGTTAGCGTTTGCAGGCCAACGTGCCAATAACAAAGACAAAGCTAACGCAGCAAACATGACCTACCCGCAGTTAATCATGTCAGGTTTGCTGCGCATGGTTCAGGAGCTGACGGAGAAAGGGTTCAAAATGGACCTTGATGCGCTGCCCGATAACACAGTTATTATTAGGGGTAAGGCAAAAAACGATGTTCCCGTTCGCACTCAGTATACTTGGGGGGACCTCAAAAGGGCTTGGGCCCAAAGAAAAGACACAAGGGAAGGGTCGGCGTTCGACGGTTTAAACGCGAAGGAACAGAAGCTCATCGAAACAGAAGAGCAGATAGAAAAGCTTGGGCGCAACCCCTATGTCGGTGCAACTCGAAATGAATTAGATGAACTAATAATTCAGCGTGATGCACAACTAGCGGAAATAGAAAGCAGGGACGACACAGAAACTGACACTACAGTAATGGGGACGATCCAGCAGGAGCAGGAAGAACAGAAAGCCCGAATCCTTGACGAAGATGGTAAGGCGATTACTTACCCTAATACAAAATCACGTAAAGGGAAAATTAGAACAGCACCAAAAGATGAATCCATAAGCTACGGCGTTGTGAAGAAAAAGGGCAAACCAGCAAGTGAAGCCCAACAAAAAGTTTTAGATAATCGCGCTAAACGAAAGGCTAAAAAAACTGCTGATGCGCAAGAGCGACGAGAAAGGATAGAACAAGACAAAAAAGACAAGCAGGCCGAGGTAGACCAAACTAAACAAGCGACGCAAGAACGCGTAGCAAAGACAAAAGCGAAGCGCGACGCAGCAAAGCCAAAGCCAAAACCAAAGCCAAAGCCAAAGCCAAAGCCAAAGCCAAAGCCAAAGCAAGAGCAGAAGCCCCAGCCAAAAGCAAAGCCTTTAACGCGAAAGGAATCAGGCAAGGTGTCTTTCTATGGGACTTTTCCAGATGTGTTCGCGCGTTACGCCAACGCAATTATATCGGCTGTGGGCATAAAGACTAAAGTCCATATTATGTGGGCAGACGACCTCCAAGCATTTAATGAGCAGAACGGCAATCCTATAGGGGAAGCCAGTGTAAAAAATGCTATTGACGGCACACTGAAAGGATTCGTTGCACAACGTGATGGCAACGCTTACATCGTGTTATCCAAAGATATAGGCAACCCTTATCGGCAGGCGCTTGTTGCCGCAGTGCTAGGGCACGAACTTGGCCACGTATTGTTTAAAGAGTCTATTAATAGCTTATCCAAAGAGAACCTTGCGCGTTTAAAAAAGGCTTATCAGGAACAGCTAAAGACAAAGAGCAATAAGCAATACACCAATGACGATGCTGGCTTTGAAGAATGGTATGCGGATCAGGTGTCTGCGTGGGCTGGCAAACAAACCAAAACTCCAGGGAAGTTTGCTGAGTCGCATTTCAAACGTATAGGTTTGAAGATGCAGCAGATTTGGCGCAAGTCACGCTCCTTTGTGCGTCAGATGTTCCGTGGGGCAACTGACGCCCAGAAAGCGCAGACTAGAACCCTTAAAGATCGTTTTACTCTAGATGAAACCTTTGAACAGTACATGAACAGTGTGTTGGAAAGCATTAATGTACAAGAGTCTACTGCGGGATCAACAAGTGGGTCGACAACCGGAGGTAAGATTTTTGAGAACCTCGGTCAGTTGGAAGGAACGCCGTTAGTAACAAAGCTCGTTGAGGCTATGCGTAAAATATGGGACTCAGGTTTTGTCGATGGGCTAATGAAAATTATCTTGTCAGCAGACCAATACGCCCGGGTTCGTTTAGGTAAGCTAGGTCCAGCGTTCGCTAATTTGTTTTACCACCGCACTCAGTCTGTAACTCAAGGCTTAGGCAACATGCTTAACAAAGCAAACCATGCTTTGGATAAATGGAACGCACAGTTTGCAGAGATTATCGGGGAAGACACAGAGCGATCTAGCAAGGTACTTGCAGAAATGCAGTCAGGTGTATCAATCGAAAATTCCATTGACCCAGAAATGCGTAGGCAGCTTGCAGATTTCTTTGAGCGTTTTCATAAAGACTATTTAGCGAAGCGTATACCTAACATAGGTAAGATTAAAGATTATTTCCCTGTCGTGTATAACATTGCGGCAATACAAGCAAACCCTGATGCGTTCTTGGCAGAATTACAAAAAGCGGGTTTAAACAAACGGCAATCACAAACGGTCATGCGCACTATGTTAGAAAACAACGGCGCATTTGTTGACGATTCCCCCAATCAAGAAATCTTCGGGCCTCAGTTTAATTCTAGGTTGCAACGTGCTCTAAAGAATATGGATACAAAAGCAATGCAAGACCTTGGCTTCTACCAAGATCCGTTAATTGCTGTGCAGTCCTATTTGAAACAAGCCACAAAACATGCGGAATATAATGCAGTAAAAGCCGAGGCTGAAAGACTCATTAACAGCATGAACCCTAAACAACAGGCTCAAGCTCGCAAAATTGTACTCGGCTACATGGGCAGACTTGGCGCAGAGATAGATCCTACTTGGAACAAGTATCAGTCATACATTGCAGCGTTACAGTTTGCCACAACCTTAATGTTTTCTGTAGTCGCGTCGTTCACAGACCTTGCTAACCCTATTATCCGTGCCAAAGATATGGACGGTTTCAAGAGCGCTTTGAGCAATTGGCGTAAATACATGAGTAAACAAAGCCGCGAAGAAATGGCCGAGTTTGCTGAGCGCATAGGTGCTGCATCCCGCGAAGCAGTTCAAGAAGCTTTACACCAAGCAAACAACTCAGAGTTTATGGAGGCAGGCGCGCGTAAATGGTCAGATAAGTTTTTCAAAGCTATTGGCCTTGAACAGTGGACTAGGATGACTCGAATTATTGCAGCGAGTATGGGCCGTGACTTTATTGTTACTCACTCCAGAAAAGCAGCAGCAGGCGATGTGCAGAGTATACGTTACTTAAAAGAACTCGGGCTCACCCACCAAACTGTAGCAAAAGCGTACAACCAAGAAACAGACACGCTTGATATTTCAACGCCGGAGGGTGAAGCAGTACAAGAAGCCATACTTAATTTTGTAGATGAATCAATCATACGGCCTAATGCTGCACAACGTCCTGTTTGGGCTAGTGACCCGCATTACATGTTGCTATGGCAACTAAAAAGTTTCTTCTATTCATTCGGGCAGATCGTAGTGGGTGGCGTCGTTAGAGAAATGAAGGCACGTTACAAAGAAGGCGACAAGGTTGGTGCTATGATGCCTCCAATGATTTTGTTTGCTGCACTAATGCCATTGGCTGCTTTAGGACTGCAAACACGCGAACTAATCAAGGGTGCTTTCAAGGAGCCCCGCGAAAAGGAAGAGGATGAAGTGGCCTATGTTTTCGATCTAGTCGATCGCGCTGGCATACTTGGACCCCTTTCTATCATCAAATCTATGTTTGATGCAGAGAGCAGCGGACGAAGTGCTTTAGTTTCAGTCATGGGTCCAACGGCTGGAAGCATTGAAACATTTGTTAACGGCGACTTGGGCGACCTAGCAAAACGGCTAACCCCCATTTACTCACAGTTATAAGCACAGATTATTGAATAATGATATACTGTTTTTGCGTATAAGCAGTGCTTATTAAGCGCACATTAATTAATTTCTGGAGTTAGCAATGTCTAAATTTTCTGATTATCTTGAGGAAAAAATCCTCGACGCCACCTTGAAGGGTGGCACTTTTCCTACTATTGGGACAGTATACTTAGCTACTTTTACTTCTGATCCTACAGATGCAGGTTCAGGCACCGAAAGTACGTGGAATGCCAACAGTATTGCCTATGCACGTCAGGCAATGACGTTTGGTGCTATTTCTACTAGCGGAACAGGCAAAGAAGCCGCCAGTTCTACTCAGATTCAGTTCCCTGCATTTCAAGGTTCCAGCCATGTAGTTACTCACATTGGTATTTACGATGCTGCAACGAGTGGTAACTTACTTTATCACACCAACTTAGCAACTAGTAAAACGCTTACTCAAGACGATGTACTGTCGTTTGCTGTTAACGGCGTTACGGTGACTCTAGACTAAATGAACTTTTCCGCACTCAATACACACGCCATAGGCGTTCAACTTGTTACTGCTTCGGCAGTACTTGAGGGTGCGGGATCATTCAGTGCAGGGGCATCTGTTTCTGCTCAAGCAACTACAGTCAATGTCGCTTATGCAAACGCTACAATCAGCGCAGCCGCATTAGCAACAACGCAGTCTGTTATTTGTTTTGCTAGGGCTATTGCTACATTAAGTTGTAACGCAGCTGCAAATGTAGAAGGGCATAAAGTTACGTTTAGTAACGCTGAAATAGTTTGCGCAGCTAGCAGTAATGCTAATGCTGTAGTTCACAGGCAAGCAGTCGTGTACGTTACGGCTCAGGCAACGAATGTTGCTTTAGGATCGAGGGTGGCCTACGCGTCTGCTTCATTACAAGCAGAGTGTAACCTAACCGCTAACTCAGGTGTGGTCGCCTTCGGTTCTTCAGCAATTGTTGCAAATGCCGCCATTTCAGCTTCAGTAATCTTAACAAGTCTTGTTCAAGCAACAGCGCATGTGTCGGATTCTAGCTACGTTGTTGCGGGCTACACCACTTGGTATGACAGCTGGGCTAATTCTACTGGACAATACTATGCCGCTAATAGCGGTAACTATCATATTTTCCAAGCTGTCCCTGGACTGTATCCACCAACCTATCAGGTCTATAGTGCTTCACCAAGTCTAGCGCCAATATCACAAGCAAATACAGGGTATCAGTATCGAGTTGGTTCCTTGTTAAGTGGTGGAGCTTACCAAACATACTATATTAATGGCGTATATTATCAGGGTTTTTGGAGGCATTTAGAGGTAAACACACCTTACTCTGTTTATACCCCACCACTTACTGTATATACAGGCTACACACCTAATGCCCAGGTTGTGGTTTCAGACGTATCTATTCTTAGGGGTAGCTTCGCATACCCATCTGGATCTTCTGAGGTTACCGCAACAGGTACTCGATTAGCTTCGGTATCAGCAGATGTAACCAGTTTAGCCTCAGCTGCGGCAGAAGTGTTTACAGTAAGATTCATTGATGCATCAGCGGCAGTTAATTCAGAAGCAGAGACAACCGCATCAGCAACATCCTTTACAGTACATCCAGCGCAAGCAACTGGAAACGCTTCTGCTAATATTACTACAACACCAATTTTACACGTTTATGTAGCTGAGACAGTCAGTGCATCAGCCACAGCCACAGCTGATGGCGACATTTTAATCAGCGCCACAGCGTCTGTGTCGGACTCTAGCTACATAACCCCCGGCTACTGGATACCTTCGTACACGACTACTCAAGACTTTAATGCTGCGTTTTACTGGGTGCATTATTTAGGTAGCGAGGTATATTTTACTTATACACCTGAATCTATAGCCCCGTATTACAGTAACAATACATATACAGGAACTAATATTGTTTCTGCAATAAAAGCTGTTTTAGATTCTGGAGCACCAGCAGGAACTTCATACGTTAGTTATCTAACCTCCGCTCAAACTAGAAATGGAGTATCTGGTTTCAATGGTGGCCTCAAGCGAAGAGTTACCACTACACACCCTGCTGTTTGGGTTGCACCAGTTACTGTATATACAGGCTACACACCTTCCGCAAATGTTTCAGCTGAAGCAATTATCTTATTAAGCGTTAGTCTTTCAGCATCGGGAGAAGTATCAGCCGCAGGCTTTAAAACAGCCTTCGCTGAAGCGGCATTTACAGGAAGTAGCATCACCATCTCAGCAGGGACGCACAGTGTTGTTGTTCGGGCTGATGCCATTGCCAGCGCCAATCTTTCAGCTGACTCATTCGTCCTTAGAGAAGCTAGTGCCAACTTAGATCCTACAGCATTAGTGACTACTTCGGTACACGTTGACTCATTCAGAACAGCCAGCGTAGTGGCTAACGCTAGCATTGCTGGGGCAGCTTCCAGAATAGCACATGCTCAGTTGGCTGGAATTACAGGTTCTTCTCAGTTCACAGAGAGTGCCGTCAATTTCGCTAACTCTCAGGGCGCATTTACGGGCAGTAGTGTAACTGTTTCAGCCGCATTCCAACGCGCATTTGCAGCAATAGGCGTGACCTCTACAGCCAGCATCACTGCTGAAGCAGACGTAGAAATTTGGGCCAAGGCTGATGTAGTTGCTAGCTCAGTAGTGGCCGTGACAGGTACGGGGGTTAACTCAGCCCACGCTTACTTTACTGCATCTTCCGATATGTCAGCTCTTGCAAACCTGCTTGTATTTGCAGATGCAGCACTTTCTGCAACAGCTAAGGTCGTTAATGGTTTCGCATTAGTTGCCCAAGAAGGTACTCGTAGTAACGGCATTCTTATATTAGTCGAAGCAGAAAATAGAACATTACTTGTTGATGCAAGTGCAGGTAACCGAACAATCATTGTAGATGCAGAAGATAGAACAATCATTGTAGATGCAGAAGATAGAACCATCTTCGCTGAAGCAGCTTAAAAGAGAGAAATTTATGGATTCGTTTCAAAAACAGCCCACCGAACAATTGGATTACGACATTGATTTTTCCGATTGGTTGCCGAATGGGGACGCTATTACTTCCACAACGGTTACATCATCCCCAGCCGGTTTGACTATTTATGTGACTGATGCAGCGACCATCATGCCTAAAGTTTGGGTAGCTGCGGGTGTGGATAAAAAGAGCTACATTGTTTCTGTCACAGTTGAGACCAATCAGAGTCGAACTAAAGAAGTGAACTTTAAAGTAAAAGTGAAGGACACATAAGATGGCTTTTGAGAATAATGTACAGGCTACACTTCACACAAACGTAGCCGTTGGCGCGACTACAGTTGATGTAGTGAAGGCTATTGCGCCTAATAAAGATGTTCCTGCAAGTGGTCGATTAACTTTATCTGCAACTGGTAAGATTGAAATCATTAGCTACACAGGGCGCACTAACCCTGTTGATAGTCAAACTTTTGCAGTCACTGCTGTTGGCGGTAACTACATTATAAGCAGTGTGGCTAATAAAGCGTTAACTTTAAAAGCTGGATCTACCTATATATTTACTTATCCATCAGGACATCCGTTTCGATTTTCTACTACTTCAGATGGTACACATGGAAGCGGATCAGAATACACTACAGGTGTAACTCACAATAGCTCAACACAAACTACAATTATTGTATCTGATAGCACTCCAACCACTCTATATTATTACTGCTCTTATCACTCAAACATGGGTGGTGATATATCAGTTATTAGCTATTGGACATTAACTGGTGTCACTAAAAATGCAGAGTCTTCGTTTGGTGATCAGGCATGGTCAGCAGGAGATGCTTGTTTTCAAGCGTTAACTGCGGCAGATGTTGCTTCCTTACAAGGTGCAACTGGGCCTGCTGGTGCAACTGGAGCTACTGGCCCCGCAGGAACAGCCGCTTTAGTCTTAATCAGTCAATCAACAGCCCCTACTTCACCCGCCCTTGGGCAACAGTGGTTTGATACTTCTCAAGGTATTCTTTATCAATTCTTTACGGATGGTACAGACGGTGCTTGGCTAGATCAAGGCGCAGTAAACAGCACTCCATCTGCATCAGCTGAAGATGCTGAAATTTTAGCACTTATCGGACTCTAAAGGAGCCAAACCATGACCATTAATACTACAACAGTTGAAGCTAGCTTGCAGACAGCGCTTAACGCAACTACCGGCACAACAGAAGCTAAAGAATTATTACTCTTAGGTAAAGCAGCAGAAGCCATTACTACAGTGGGTAGTAGTTTAACCTCTATTCTTACTACGCAAGGTGATGTGGTGTATCGAAATGCTACTGGCCCAGTGCGGTTAGCAGCGGGTGCAGCAGGTGAAGTTTTAGTAAGTGGGGGTGCTGGGGCTAATCCTACTTGGGGAACAGCAGCAGGTGCGAATAATTTTGAACTAGCTAGCAACATGACAGCAAGACAAGTAGCTCAAATAGATTCTACAGGTAAGATTGCGCCTATTACCTCATCTGCGCCTATAGCAAGTAGTCTTATGGCAACTACCCCATATCCAAATACTGGGCCATCTGGTGCTACAGGTGTAAACTATTCGTGTGCAGTAGACCCATCAAACACTAACAGATTTGCGGTTGTTGCTGGAGATAACACCCCTAAAATTAACGCAGGACTTGTTGCAGCAGACGGTTCAGTAACTTGGGGGGCAACGGTAACACACGGCAATAATACTGGTACAACTGGACATCATGATATTGAATGGGATCCTGTCAACGATGGTGTTCTTTGGGTGCGAAGTGGCCAAAGCGGTAACAGTATTTCAAGATTTAGTACAACGACAGGGGGTGTTACTCTGACCCATCTGGGGACATTTACTGATAGCACTGGCTACAACTATGGAACACTAGACTTACACCCTACTATATCTGGCAGGTTTCTTATAACTCATAGAGTGCTTAGAACTGTTCGCGTTTGTGATTTAACATCTAATACTGCATATTCACAAGCGGCAACGTATACGCTTCCTTCCAAAGATGCTAACTCACATATTGCTAAATTTTTCCCAGATGATGGCACTAAAATCTTAGTACTGTATGCAGGATCAGGCGGTGGCACTAAGGCTAGAGTAATGGATCTTACTGGAAATACATTAACTCAGGGCACAGACGTTGTATTGGGTGATCATACTTCACCTTATTTCCGAGCTAAGTCTTTTACATGGGAGCCTAATGGAGATTCATCTACGGGGTATAGATTTGCACTAATGGTTAATGGATTAACTGGCGCATCTTCACATGCCCGACCAGACATTGTTGTAGGTACTGTTACTAACGTTGGGGCTACTGGAACAATCACAGTAGGATCTGCAGTAGATTGGGGTGAGGCAGTAATAGGCGGAAATGAAAATGGAGCTTTGTCAACTTCAGAATTTACACACAATATGGTTTTTAGCCCTTACAACAAAACTGATCTTGTAGTAGGTACTGATTTCATCGGCAAGTGTACCTTAGTAGGCAATGAGTTAACTCTTCCTACAACGACTGTATCTAAAACTATTTCTGGCCACGGCAATTCTGCCGCTAACGGCAGCTACAATATGCTTATTAACTTAGGCGCTTCTGGTAAGTATTTATCGCTTATGGAGACATCAGGTGGCGCTATAGTAAACCAACATGCAAAACCAGCAATATCAAACATTGATGCTGACAAGATGATGGGTCTTGTAACTGCCGCAGGTTCGACAGGTGACACTAGAACTGTTCAATATTCTGGGCAAATGGGAGGCTTCTCTGGGTTGACTATTGGAGCGAGACATTACGTTCAAGGAGATGCCAGCGTAACTTCTACTCAAGTGTCCAACTCAGTTTTTGTTGGTGTTGCAGTTAATGCAACTACGCTACAAGTTAAACTTTAATCAAGGGTTAGAAGATGACGGATTATTTGTACACATCAGGTGGCTTTCCCACTTCTCCTAGCTCTGGTGACTCATTAGTTATCAATGGTCTGTTCTACGATTGGACAGGCACAGCTTGGAAAGTTAGATCTACAGTATCTAATCGAGTTGAGTTTATAGCTACTGCAAACCAAGCTACTAAAACTGGGCTAACCTATTTTGTTGGAAGTATAGATTGCTATATCAACGGTGCAAAGATGTTGCTTGGTACAGACTTCACAGCAACCGATGGTACATCAGTTACGTTTACTCCTGCACTTGATCTGGATGATGAAGTTCAACTTATTATGGGTGTTAGCGCATCTGCTGGAGGATCAACAGCTAGTAATACAAGTACGCTTGATCTTGTACTTGCTAGTAATATAGCTGCTAAAAAAGCGGCTATAATAAATTCAGACGGAAAAATTGATGGCATTTCCCAAGTTGTAGGAGCAGCTGGAACGCTTCTTACAGGAACCCAATACTCAAATACTAGTGGCTATTCTGCGTCAGGTTATAATTACAGAGCTGCGGTAGACCCATTTAACTCTAATCGTTTTGCGCTTGTTGGAAGTGATAGCACTCCTAATATATGTGTAGGACTTGTTGCAGCAGACGATTCAGTTACTTTTGGCGCAGCAGCTACAAGTCAATCTCCCACTTCCACTACAGGGCATCACGATATTGTCTGGGATCCTGTTAATGAAAATATTCTTTGGGTTAGATCTGGCGCTTCGAGTAGTTCAATTCATAGGTATAGTGTAAGTGGCACTACTTTGACAGTATTGGGAAGAGTAGGTAGCACACAAGGAAACAGTGAGTGGGGAACTCTAGACGTTCATCCCACTATATCTAACAGATTTATTATTACTAAAAAAAATCTTAGAACTATTGAGTACTGTAGGTTAGATACTAACACTACATATACTGTGCTTTCTTCTACTCTTATAGGCGCGAAGTCTAGTCACACACATATTGCTAAATTTTTTCCAGACGATGGCTCTAAGATTTTAATGCTTTACGCTAGATCATCAGGCGGCACACATTCAAAAATAGCAACTATTAATGCTGACAATTCATTAAGTTTAACTTCAAATGCTATTGGCGATAATCAGCTGGGCACACTCTCAGATTCTGCTAATTTTAAAGGCAAAGGCTTTGCATGGGAGCCTAATGGCGATTCATCTACTGGTTATAGATTTGCATTAATGGCTAATGGGCTAGTAGGTGCATCTCCGGCTACTAATGCAGACCTAATTGTAGGCACTGTAACTAACGTTGGCGCTGGCACAATTACGCTAGGAACACCAGTAGATTGGGGCGGAGTTTCAATAGAAGGAGGCACTGCTTTAACTAGTTTATTAGACTCTGAGTTCACAAGTAATCTGGCTTTTAGTCCACACAACAAAACTGATCTTTGGGTAGGTACTAATTACTTTGGCAAAGTTACCTTGTCAGGAAATGAGATAACTCTTCCTACGGCATTTAATGACCTAGTGAGTCACACTCTTTCTAGCGGCAGTTGGGATTTAATAATTAACTTAGGCAGCAGTGGTAAATTCTTATCTCTGATGAGGGGAACCACTAAAGCTATAGTAAATTATCATGAGAGAGCAACAGTATCTACTCTTGATGCTACTAAGATTATAGGCATTGTAAACACTGCGGGAGTAACAGACGATACTAGACCTGTTCAGTATGCTGGAACAGCTACAGGCTTTTCTGGATTGACTACAGGGTCTACACACTATGTTCAGGGAGATGGAAGCATAACCGCAACAAACGTTGGTATTTCTGCTACAACTGTTGCTTCTGTACCTATAGGAATTGCAATAGATGAAACTACTCTACTCATTAAATTTAACAACCACGGGAATTAACAATGAGCAAAGCAAGGAACCTATCGACTTTACTCAGCTCAGACGGCTCAGTTAAGACAACTAAGTATACTGATAGTGTGGGTGGGCAATCTAATTTTGTAGCGTCAGGTACGTTGCCTAATGGTGTTC
>Ga0196889_1000008_pt1 | contig 58551 bp, 82 predicted proteins | sample VirMetDEL_Nov_12_FD_166415 | JGI IMG/M metagenome (GOLD analysis project Ga0196889, IMG submission 166415) | Aqueous microbial communities from the Delaware River and Bay under freshwater to marine salinity gradient to study organic matter... | ecosystem: Environmental > Aquatic > Marine >...
TCCGTACGGGTTTGTACTTGAAAACCCTTTATACCTTTATACTCAGCCATTATTATTTATCCTTTAATAGCCAACCTTGAGTAGAGTCTACGTAAACTAATGTAAAACCAGCTCTTTCAGTTGACACTGTCAAATCTGCTGCAGCACCCTGTATATTGTGTGAGTTTCTTCCAATAGTTAAATTATTTGTATCAAATGTACCTGCATAATCTATAAAAGTTATTTCATCACCAATTGTTGCTGATCCAGGTAATGTTGCTGTAAACGCTGCTGATGTTGTATTACAAAAATATCCTTCTCCTGCTACTGCAGTGAATCCTGAAGTTTTTACAGCTTGGTATGAAGTGCCACCTGATACTTCAGCAAAAGATAGTTGACCAACTGCCGTTGTACCTGAACCTGTAATACTAGCTACTTTTAAAAATCTATCTGCTGTAACATTTCCTGTTGGAAATTTAAGTGTATAACTCTGAGATGAACTATGTGGAGGTGACTGTAGTTTAATTCCGTGAGAATTAGATTCACAGTTAAGAACAAGAGTACCTGGGTTTGTATTACCACCAACAACTACTTCACCAGTTCCATTTGGTGTAGCTGTGATTGCACCATTAGCACCATCTGTAATTGTAATTGTACCTGAGTTTGTGCCACCATTTGTATCTAAAGTTAAATCATAAGCACCACTTGACGTAAGAGTTGCTGTTGCAGCTCCTGTACCAATTTGTACTTCACCAGTTCCTTTTGGTTTTAACTCTAAATTAATATTAGAATCATCTCCAACTGCACCAATCTCTGGTCCTGATCCTGTTGCAGCATTTGTTATATCAATGTGGTTGACTGCAGATCCAGTTGTTTCAAAAATTAATTGTTCGTTTCCATTTTCATCTCTGATACCGTGAGCATCATCGAAGTCTATCATAAAAGAGTTAGTATCTAAATTACCACCTAATTGTGGGGATGTGTCATCCACGAGATCACTTGCTAGTGATATTGTAGAAATATTTGGATTAGTACCATCATCTGCTTTTGCATATGCAATTACAGTCTTACCATTTGTAACTGTAGCAGAAGTACCTGTACCTGTTGCATATTTAAATACAACATTTTGAGATCCAGAAGTTGCATTTTTTAAGAAATAAAAGTTTTGTACATCTAAAGGTATTGTAACATTTCTAGATGCTGTAAGTGATCCTGTAAATTCTATAATTCTATGAGAAAGAGTAGCTCCTGTTGATCCATCAGATACAGTAAGCGCTGTATCTGCACCATCAGTTACCGCTTGTGTTGTATAACCTCCAGATATCTGTTCGACAATCTGTAAGTTTGTATTAGTTTTTGTTCCCCATGTTCCGGCATTTTCACCGGTTGCTTGAAGTTCTACACCTAAAGGTGTGTATGTTGATGCCATAAAAAATTCTCCTACGCTGCTACATCGTTATAACTTGTATTTGATCCAGTTGCAACATTCGAATATGAAGAATTCGAACCCGTTGAAATATTACTATACGATGTATTAGAACCAGTGTCAACATCGCCATAAGCAAATATGTCTACAGTTCCTACACTAAACGTTGAAGATAGTCCAGTTAATCCTACCGTAATATCTGTTAGTGAAATTGTTCCTAAACTAGCACTAAATGATAGTCCTGTTAATCCTAAACCTTCTTCTACAGTTAAAGATCCTACACTAGATGTTATTGTTTGAGCTGTAGGTTGAATTAATGCTCCTCCTAATCCAACAATAGAACCCAATGTTGAAGTCATTGATAGTCCAGATATTTGAACTGTATCGTTAGGAATAACTACAGAACCTAAAGTAAATGTTGCTTCAATACCTGTTAAGTCTGCTTCTTGTGAAGAAGTTCCAGTTGCAGTGCCTTGTGTTAAAGTTATTTCTTGACCAGAAACAATTACTGTATCGTTTGGAGCAAATGCTGTACCTTGAGATAAAGTTAAATCAAGACCTGTCATTCCAACAGTCATATCAGCTACGACTGGTGTGCCTAAAACAGATGTAATTTCTTGGCCTGTTAGACCCATAGTTACATCGTTAACTGTTAAAGAACCTACAGATGCAGAAAAAGATACACCATCTATATTAACAGGAACAAAAGCTTCTCCCTGTGATAATGTTATTTCAAAACTTGTAGGTGTTATTACTTGATCAGGAACATCAACTGTACCAATGCTAGTTGTAAGTTGTATACCTGTTAAAGAAACTGAAACTGTTTGATCAGAAAGATCGCCCCAGCCGCCATCGCCGCTCCATTGTTGGGCACCCCATCCTGTTTTTAAAGTTGTAGATTGGTTCCAATTAGCCTGTCCCCAGGTGAATCGTCCCCATCCTGAAGTTGTCGACATGGTCGACCTCCTATGCTAATCTGATTATTGCTGCTGTCGCGTCGTTTGTAGGAAACTCAATTTTAAAAGTTCCATTACTTGCTGTTTTGTCACCACCGAAAGCAATAATCGCTACAGAATCTGTTGTACCTGTGCTTGTTCCTGTAGTTGTATTATAAATCATTGCACCGTTTGCAGTAAAAGAAGCTGAAGTGTATGTAACATCACTAAAATCTGTGAATGCTGTAGTTCCTGTTAAACCAACTCCTGATCTTGTAAGAGTTGCACCTCCAGCTGTATAAGCTGTTCCTGATGTGTTTGTAATTTCTTCTGAAGTTGAATAATCTGTTGTTGCTGCACCCAAAGAAGCATCACTATCAAACAATGCTAATTTAAAAGTATCACCACCTGATGATGCAAAATTGTGTTTACCTTGTAAAAGTTCTTGTTTAAAACTTGAACATATTGCCGATGTTATTGCCATAATTTATCTCCTACGGGTTTGCTGAGTTTACTGGTATTCTAACTGCTCCGTCTGTGTAGTCGTCTCTTCGTCTTCTACCAACTTGCTCGTTAGCAAACTTCTGTACCTCTTGTTTATACTTATTTTCATATAGTGTCAACATGTCTATAGGACCTTTTAAAAAACCATAAGTTTCTGACAGACAACAATATAATAGTCCATTAGGAAAATTAAGACTAATATAATTAGTTTGATTGCTAGACTCTAAAGTGTCTGGCATTTTATTATAATGAACTCTAAATTTATAGGTGGTATTTGGCACTGGTGAAAAAGCTATTCTTCCAGATGTAGTATCTGTATTACCCGTTCCACCACCATACATAGCGTAATATTTAGGTTTACCTTGAGCTTCAGATGTTCCTGTTACATCTTGATATTCCTGCAAGTAGGTATAATCTTTTTTCTCTAACCAAACATTAGCTCCAGTAATCACAGAACTTGAATCATAAACCTGTATACCTCTAATAAATAAGGCTCCTGCAGGAGCATTGATAGACTCTTGGCCAGCAACTAAATTACCTGTTTGCTGTCTTCTCTCTGCATCAATAGGTACATCTCTAAATATTCTATATTGTGAGTTTAAAATTATATTTTCTAAAACAGCAGTTGTTAAAACATTAGAATCTGTTTCTGTGTAGCTTCTAATATTTGTAACTAAATCATTATAACTTAATCCAGCCATTATTATCCCTTATGTTTTTTTAAAATTTTTTGTTGCTTAGCTGTTAACTCAACAACTTCTTTTTGTCTTGTAGGTTTAAATATACCTTTGATCCAATTTAAAATTTTTTTAATCATCCTTCAATAGTAATAGGCCCAACGGAACAACCGTAGCCTCCTCCTTTTATACCACCAGTTGTAGCAGTATCTGAGTTAACTGTAAAGAAGAAGAAATTTGAAACTAAAAAGTCAGTTGTACCTCTTCCTGGATTTCCGTCTCCTGTATCAGGAATATATTTTCCTGTTGTAACAGCATATCCTGAACCTTGTCCTATTTGTGCACCTGTTATTCCATCAAAGTTAGGAATTGTTGCATAAGCAAAAACAGGATTACCAGCTGCACCACCATTTGGATTATAGGGTGTACCTGTACCAGGTGATATTGTAGGTGGTCCTCTAAATAAATATGTTGTTCCATTTGTTAAACCATGTCCAGGTGAATAGACATTTATAATTCCAGAACCCGCAGCATAAGTTTCAAAACCATTCTCTGCTATTAAAACAGTTGTAACTGGTTCTGTTCTATCACTTCTTACATTTCTTAAAGCAATACCATCTGCAGAAAGAGGTTTTGGTTCTAGCTGTGGCTGCTTTGGTTCAAATTCAGAAACATGTACAAACGCACCATTCCATTCTCTAACCATTTCTCTGTATGGAAACTCCATACCAGATCGATCAGAAATTGCTTTTGCATGTTTTCCTGTTGCGTATTTTGCCATTATGTTCCTGGGTAATAAGCTTTTGGTGTAATATATGTACTAGAAGCCGAACCATCTTCTGCAAGAGCTCTTTGTAATTCATCTTCATAATATAATTTCATTTGTTGAACTAATTGTGGTTGAAATTTTTGTGCCAGATAAAAAGCTAAACCTGCAACCATACAAGGTACAAATCTAAATGGTACATCAGATGCATTTGTATAATCTCCTGCATCTTGAATTCTTTTTATATAATAGAAATGCATATCTTTAGATGCATTTGTAGAATCAGGTGTTGGATAAATACTAATACTAACATGGTCAATAAATCTTTGTACCCAATATTGATTAGGAGTTCCTTTAGATAACTTATTAGAAAAACCTGCATAAGAAGATCTATCTACTTTTGTCATCGGACTATCTGATTGAGTTGTTTGAGTTCTATTAGATCTTAATTGTGCTTCAAGGACATCGGACATTCCATAAATACCATTTGGATTTGATGTAGCACTTGTGCCATCATCACTTGATCTAAAAAATTTATATTCAGCTTGTCCTTCAACTAAATCAAGATCAAGTTCATCTATTTCCCAATAATGAATACCTCTATTACCCCATTCTTGAAATAAGATATTAAGAGATCGTCTTGCAGATTTAAGTTGATAGCCTGCAACGTTCTGTAATCCAATACGTTCAAATGCGTCTTCTACTATTTCATCAATAGCAAAAGTTTTATCGAACGTTGTAGTGCCCGAGGTAGTATTAGCCATTTAACCTCCTAGCCAGTATATCCAATAGTAACTGATGTTGTATTGGTTAAATCTAAATATATTCCAGTTCTACATCTAATACCACTTCCTGGTACATAAATGTCTAACCCTTCAGTTCCACAATTACCTTCGAATACTAAAGCTCCAGAATTATCAGTTCCATCATAAAGTTTGATGTTACTGTTAGCTACGCCTTCAACTTGAATATAAGTTATTCTAGCTGGTCCAATAAATGAACCTGAAGCGTCTGTTGCTTTACCAAATCTACCGTCAGAAGTTCTGCATGAAAACTGTTGATCTGATGTTGCCATATTTGTTTCTCCTTAAAATTAATATGTGGGGCCGAAGCCCCACATTAATTATTTATTACGCGTCTGCGTATGGTGTTACTATTGTACCTGATCCAATCAATAAAGAATTGTGAACCATGTATGTAGCAGTATCAATCGCTGTGAAAGATATAACGCTACCAACGATTCCACCTTTTGTAGAACCATTCATAGTTATAACATCATTAGTTGCGCCTGGAACGAAAGCTTTTTTCGAACCGTCATCAACACCAATCATGATAGCACCTTTAAATTTATCAGTACCATCAGTTAAGATGTCCATATCAGTTGCAGCTGTTTCAACAAAAAATGTAAAAGTTGCACCGATGTTGTTTAGATTGTTAAAGTCATTATCACCTGCTGATGCGCCATTTGCATTTACATTGATTGAAGGTAAAGTAAATTTACCGTCAGCATCATTGCAAAGTAAAATTCTACCCGCATGTGCAGCAACTGTTAATGTTGTGTCAGCTGTTAAGCTAACAGTCATACCAGGACCTGTACTTGTAAAGCCATTTTTAGAAATGACCGGTCCTGAAAACGTAGTGTTTGCCATAGTATTATCCTCCTAGTTATTTGAACATCGTCTCTAGGCCGTCGACTATACGCGTCGATGTTCAATTTAATGTATAGTGTGCTTTTTATATACTAGATTTAAGTAGAGTGCAAGAGAGCCTGTAATGTGGAGTGGATTTATTCCAACGATGTAGCTTTTGATTAAGTAGCTACAGAAACTTGTGGAGCTGCACCTTCGACAGTATTTTGTCTGTGAGCAATAGCTGCTTCTTCCAGCTTGATCTTTGTGATAACTTCTCTAACTTTGTCATCAATCCGGACCATTTCAAGAGTATATCTACCATTGTCAATATGCTCCTGTTCCCACTTCAACTCCAAGGACCTTTTTGCTTTGTATAGGTCTTGTATCATTAACAACCTCCTCATAGGTTATTCTATTCAACGGACCAAACATTCCCGTTTTTTCCCAAACTATACTATTTTCTCCAAGTTTGTCAAGGATTGATTGTTCCAGTGAATTCGGATCATCTGCTGACTCTACTTCAAATTTTGAGTAGTGGCCGTACGCATTTATTGTAACTAAGAATTTTTTCATAAGTCTCACCTTTTGTCTTGTAAATGAGGCGGAACTATGTCCGCCTCATAAATTACTTATTACGCTGCTCCTGATACTCCGAAGATACCTCTAGGGTCTGATACGCCGAAGCTGTATCTTTCTCTAGCTTTGTATCTAACGTTTCCAGTATCGAAGTCGCCTTCCATTGCAGTTGTCAATGGAGCTCTTGTGAACATTTTCATACCATTTGGTACGTCTGTAAGGATAAAGAACGCATCTGTATCAGTTAGGTAGTTGTTCACTCTATAACCTTGAGGAACCATACCCATAGATACGATTGCATTAATATCGTTATCAGCTGTTCCAGTTCTACCTTGAGATTTCATTAATCTCTCAGCTGTAAACTGAAGCTCAGAAGGAATGATCATTTTCAATCCTCTTGCTGCAACTCTTAGACCTCTTTCGTCAGTCATTTGACCGATGTCGATCAAAGATTGCTCTAACGAAGTTTCGTTAAGATCTGCTTGTGTAGTCAGAGTATTTTGGAAAGACCCTGATACAGTCGAGTGTGATGTACTAAATAAATTAGCACCGTCACCAGAAGTGAAACCACCACCGAAACCATTAATTAATGGTTCAACAGCTTTTACTTGTTTCGCATTCGACATAGATCTTGCTAAAGCTTTTGTATATCTAGACGCAAGTCTGTCATACAAATTGTCCTCAATCGCTTCTTCAGTGATTGCGAACGCTAAAGCTACTGTCTCGTGAGTGTAACGAGCTGTGAAAGTTTCTTGTGCTTCATCGAATGATACACCTGAACCTTCACCTTTTACTTGTGCGTTTCCGAAACCAGATAACATTACTTCTTCTTCAAAAGCTCTGTCACTGTTTTCAGCAGTATAAATTTCAGCATGCTGATTTTCATACCTTTTATATTCCAAGCCGAACAGTGCGTTCAAACCTGGCTCTAGTTCTTTAACTAGTTGTGATCGTGATATTGCCATTTTTGTTCTCCTATTCTAGCTTTACGATTGTAGCTCAATTAGATTAGCAACTACTACTACTGAAGCGAAAGCTGCAGTAATATCTTCATTTTCAGGATCTTCAGCAGATCTTAAAAGTCTCCATGAAGCTGCATCTGCACTTGTGTCACCTATATCTAATGTCGCTGAAGACTTACCAGTGGTATCGCTACCAGCAGTAGTATTCATGTCATAAGTTTCTAGGAAACCAGATTGTGCTACAGCAGCATCAGTTGCTACTACGTATTGTTGTTGAGGGTTATCGAATACAAAAGCATCCGTGTCTTCACTGTTAGCTGGCGTGATTGTTGCAATGTAAGCATTCGCAAACGTCGGCTTTAAAGTTGTAGCCGCGTTGTAGAATATTCCATTCAATACGCCAAGAATCGGAGTGTCAGTTCCCTGACCTTCGACAATGTAACCAGCAGCAGAAGCAACGGCACCACCATTGTATATAGTAGTTCCATAACCAGCATCGATTTTGTATTTACCTTGCCCAGAAGTCGCTGGAGTTGATCCAAGCGTTCCTGCAGCAACTAAACCAAAACCTTGTGTGTTTCTATTTGCCATAGTTGTTTCTCCTTATGTACCTGCCCCGAAGGGCCTCCAGTACGGTTTATATAAATTCAGTGATTGAAAAATTACTTTTTCGTACCACCGAAGGTTACACGAGACTGCCTTTCAACATTGATCGGCATCCTCTTATCCTGCTCCCTCATAAGATCGTTGTTTACAGCATCGCTACGTTCTTGATGTCTATTCAACATGTAGTCGTTTCGTTGCTTAACTATCTCTTCGGGTACCTTCGCAAGGAGAAGGCCGCCTACCCCAATCACTCCCTTGTATTTGCCCTCATCGAGGACTGGATAATCGCTTGCGTTTTCGACTTCTTCGGCACGAACTAATTCATAACCTTCTCTTAATTTTCCAGTTATGTTTTTCGTATCTTGAAATCCTACGACTTCAGCTCTAATCCATCTATACCTGAATCCATCAGGCGCAGGGGGTGCATCTAGAGAAGATGGTGGAACCCACACTTTAGGTCTCTCAGATTTTGACCGTGTTTGGCTCGCACGAGAAGTATTTTTTTCGTCTTTTGTCATGTTACGCTCCTTCCGTGTTTTTTAATTGTTTTGCGTATTCTTCGAGTGGCACACCTAATTTTTTAGCTATTGCTACCTGTGATGATGTGAGTCTCACAGTTTTGCGACCAGGCTTTACGCTTCTTTGTGCTGAAGCGACCGTCTGAACGGGAGCTGTCGTATTTGTTTTAGTATTACCAAATTTATGCGGAAAGTCAACTCTAATACGTTTGTCAACTTCAGCATAATACTCGTCAGAACTAGGATCATACCCTTCTTTTTCAGTAAGATCCTTATGTATCTCAAATGCAGTGTAAGTCATTGCTCTATCAGATCCAAACCATGAGTTTTTTGAGGCCCATGCTTCAGCTCTTGGATCCGGATTAATCGGATCATCTCTTTGAGGAATGTTTACATTATTTGCTTGAGAGAGTTGTACAGGCTTCTCTTCCTGTTTTGTTTGTCTACCCTCTTTTGCAGCTTCTAATTTTGCATTCTCAAATGCGAGTTGTGCAATTCTTTTATTGGCTGCAACTTGAGCTTCTGCATTACCAGATTCAATTGCTGCAGCTAATTCTTTTTGTGCAGACTCTAAACCTGACGATATAGTTGTCTCAAATTTTTTAATGTAATCAGAATCCGTCTTCTCAAAACGTTTTTCTAATACTTGTCTTTTTTGTTCTACAGCTTGTGCATACTCAACAGCAGCTTGTTCTCTTCTCTCTGCTTCTCTCATCTTACGAGTTAATTTCGCAATACGAGCTTGTACACCTTTACTATAGTCTTCTAACTCACCATCATCTTTTTTTTCTTCTAACTTTGTTTCTCGTTCGTTTTCAAATGATTTATCTGTTCCTTGTTCTTTGTTTTCTTCCGGCTGTTCAATTACAGCTTCGTCTTTTGCTTCTTCGATATCTATTGTAGCATCAGGTCCTGATGTATCAATGGGTACCATTTTTTTATCTTCTTCTGGCATAGTTACTCCTTCCTATGTTTAGAACTCATGCAAGATGTCCTCTGGACTATCAATTGTTGCTAAAACTTCATCGTCGTTTAGCAGACGCATTTCCCCACCATCTATTTTGATTCGACTACCTGCATATCGTGCAAACATAATCCAATCTTTCTCCTTGCACCACGGACCTTCCGGATACCTCTCTTTATCCTTATAACATTGAGATCCCATGGCCATAACTAAACCAACTTGAGAAGCAACTTGTTGTTTCTCTAGTGTAGTTTCAGCTAATACTAATCCACCTTTAGTTTTTTCTTTCATCTTGAAAGGTAAAACTAAAAGTCTCCAGCCTGTTGGCTTTGGTAATTTTGGTTCTTTTTCTTTTTTCTCTGATTTTTTTACACCAATAAGATCATTGTTTGGTGTTAATATCGATGACTGTTCCTTTTCCATTTCGCTCCTTTTCTTCTAGCAGGTTAGAGATTTCCTGTAGTGTTGCCTCGTAGGCGTTTATTTGTCCTATTATATACTTATAATTTTCCATACTGTCAACCCCACCGGATGTAACTGACATGGATAAATTATCTATTCTACTTTTTAAAAATCTAAGTAGTTTGTTTACGACTGTTTCTAATTGCATTTAACATTTCCATCTTCTGCGAGCCTGTCTAAGTCTTGAATTAGGATCTTTTGCAGCCTTTGGAAATTTCTTCATTTGGCCTGCGCTTCTTGCACAGTACGACTTACGTCGATTTGCAGCTTTAGATCCTGGTTTGACTTTTCCAGTCACCGCTGTTTTTAATTTAGAACCGGGATTTGCTCTTCTGTAGGCAGCGACACCGGCTCGTGTCATACCTGCTCCAGACTTTGTAGATCTGAAATTTTTTTTATTTCTTGCGGGCATTTTATCTTGTCTTCTCATTATGCAAATGTTTTTACGTTAGTTGGTTTACCACCCGGATTACCTGCTGCTCGTTTTCGTTTGACAGCACTCGCCTTTTGTGAGCTTGTCATTCGTGTGGCTTTTGCAAGTGGGACGCATTTCGGATACTTTCGTTTCGATCCTTTGCTCCTCCCGCATGGTTGATATTTTCCGTCTTTCTTCGGTGCTCCTATGTCCACCCATTTGTCCGCTACCCATTGACGTAGTCCTCCCTTTGAGTAGTAAGCTCTCACTACGAATTCTTTCCGTAAGCTCTTCCTTTGCCTTTCATGGCTAACTTACAGCCTCTTCCACCAGATTTATACATAGCTCTTCCACCTTTAGCTAAAGGTATCATTTCTTTTTGTTCTCCAGGTTTTCTTTTTTTCATTTCTGGTGGTTTTGGTTTATCTTTTATAGAAAAAAATTGTCGTTTATCTTTTTGTTTTTTGGGTAAAATATCTTTTTTATCATCTTTAGCTCTATTACTAAGAACACCCTTAACTGGACCAGCAATTTTTCTGCTTGATACAACTGGAAGATTAGTTTCTTTATCTCTCATACCTTTATTGAGAAGATTTAATTTTTCTAATTCTTTTATTTGTTCACCAGTTAAATTGTCAGGATTAGTTCTGTTGGCCATTATACTTGTCCTCCTGTTAAATATTTCATTCTAGTCATATCTATCATTCCACCACCCATAGCTTTTTTTCTTCCGCCTGGTTTGATTTTACCTGAACATACTCCAGATGCATACATGTTAGCGTATGCTGATGGATACACTTTAAATTTTCGCTTCGCTGCGGCTTTACCTTTTGGACACAATTTTGCCATTATGCTCTTCCCCCGCTTTTCATATAACCCATATTGTTTCTAACTTTTCTTGGAAGTTTTGCTAATCCTTTTTGTTTTTTTGGATCTACAGGTTTTAAATTTTTACCTTTTGGTGAAAATGTTTCTTTTATCTTTTCAACATTTGTTTTCTTTTTCATAGTGTCTCCACCAAATCTTCTACCGATTCTGCCACCATCAGCTTTTTTTTCGTATTTCTTAAAAATTCTATCTATTTTTTGAGAACCTTCTTTTTTAAATTTACCTTTTTGAACGGTTGATAAATTAGATCCTTTTTCATCTACGCCTTTAAATAATTTTTGTTTTGCATCAAACTTTTGTTTTAAATTTTTAGCTGGTCTAACTCCACCAATAGTTGCAACTTTACCTTGGTCTTGTGGACCTTTAAATACTTTTGAAAAACCACTAAAAAATAATTTTTTAGCACCTACGAATTTACTACTCATTTTTTTCCTCCGTTTCTAAAAATTTGTGTACCCTTTATACCATAAATACTCGCCACGACAAGGATCCATAAATTTGTGAACCATGACGGGAGCTGCGAGAACATATCGAAGAATAATTTTACTTTGTCCATCGCTGTCGGGTCGTCCGATATGACTGCCCAAGCGAGCACCAACACGGGCAACGACAAAATTATCAAAACTGCCTCGTCTTTCCAATCTGATTGTCTAGCTTCTAGCAATTTTCCCTGGTAAGCTTCGTCACCTCGGGCCATCTTTTCAGCATGCATTAATTGTGCATCTGACATTGCCATTTTCGTTCTCTGCTTGTTAGCATAAATCTTACTTCCAGCAGAAACGGCTAATTTAATTGCCGATAACCACATGATTTAGTACCAAGTAGCTTCTTTTTTCTTTTCAGCTAACATTCTTTTAGTTCCTCTAACTTTTTCCTTGTCTCCTGTAGGAATATAGTTGAAAGCACCATCAGCTGTAGTCTTAGATCTTGGATCTACCTCTACATTCTGTTCTGGAATGTCTATTTGCTTTGATTTTTTATAGTTTATCATAATATTATCTCCTTAACATTAATTATCGTCCATTACAATAGCTGCTTGATCAATTCCTGACTTTGCAAGACTAACTCCAGCTCGTAATTTTGCTAAATCTTCATTCTGATCTAGTTTATCTTCAGCTAAATCTTGCGCTTGCATTAATTTTGCTCTTGCAAGGTCTTCATCAGCCTTATCAGCGTTCTTTTTACGCTCATTTTCCATCGCACGCAAGTCAACTTCACGTGATTTTAGTTTTAAAAGAGGGTCATTGTCAAATTGTGACGTAATTTCTTTCTCTTCCTTCATATATTCTTCTGTCATCTCTGCAATTAAGATAGCTTTTCTTGATTCAACCTGATTTGTTAATGCTTGAAGCTGTGCTTGTACTTGAGGATTCATAGCCGCTTGTTGTTGCATCATCATCATCTGTTGCATTTGCTCTCTAAACTCTAATTGTACCTGTTCTTGTGCCATTAAACTAATATGTTCTAAAATATTTTTTTGTATTGCAGCCATAATCATAGGATTATTTCTAACCATGTTAGTTGACATAAAGTTTAAGTGAGCTGTGATGTGTGCTCTGTGATCTTGACCAGGAAAAGCTTGAAAAGATTTTCCTCCCATTGCATTAATGTGTTCCATACTTGGGTCCATCGGCGCTGTTGGCGCTGGTGGTGGTAGAACTGCATCAACATCTTTAACACCAATCGCATTGTACATGTTTCTATAGATTTGATACATATTATGTAATTGTGGATTCGATGTTGCAATTTGTAATTGTGTCTGAGCTAATGTTATTCTTTGAGACATTGAAAAAATATTAGGATCAGCTACAGGAATTACATCTACTCTGTCATCAAAATCTGTTTGTTTTATATTTCTTTGTCCACCTACAACATCGTATGGATATTCTGGTGGTAAATATTGAGCAACCACTTTTGATAATAATTTAAATTCATTTTTCATCGCTGCATAACATCTCTTATGTATTGCAGACATTACTCTTGAACCACGTTCTAATAATGCAATTGTAGTTCCAACTGCAGCACCTTGGTTTCCATCGCCCACTTGCATGTCAGCAATAGCCGCGAATCTTTGACCAGCGTTAACAACGATACCTAATAAATTTAATAATGTTTGAGAAGGTTCCTTGTATGGTAATGGAAAGAATGCATCTCTTAAATTACCACCTGGTGCATCAACATCTTTAAACTCACCTGGTTGAATTGGTGATGCTTCATCTCTAACTCTTACACCTCTTTGTTTAAATCCTGCAGGTAAGTTAGATAGTGTACCCGCATCTAGTAATTGACGGAGAGCAGAAGTTGCAGTTCTGCTCAATCCGCCAATCATGTGAATGAGTCCAAAGCCATAAAATCCTAGTCCTGGCAGAAATTTGAAGTGGACAAAATATTGGATCTTACGTTTCTTTAGATCATCGGGCGCATAGTTTCGTCTTATAGACAAAACTTTCCTATTACCTTCTTCAACAGTTACGAGGTAAGGTAATTTTATTCCAGTCGGTTCTCCATCTGCTCCGACTTCTTCGAAACCTTCTAAATCTAAATTAACGTGACACTCTAACAAAGTATACACTGGTTCGTTCTTACCTGTTTTCTTTGTGCCATCTAGCTCACGTTCTTTTTTTGCAAGTTCATCATTTGAATCTGTACCTGGCGGGCCTAACTCTACATCTCTGTAGAAACCATTAACTTGTTGTTTTCTTAATTCGTTCTCTGAAATTTTTACTTTATGAATAATCGCTTCCGCATCATCTAATGAGGTAGCTGTATACGGAACGATTAATTCATCTGCTGGAACAAACTTAGATACAGCTCGTCCCATATTTACATCATAGTAAACTTTTTTAAATGTTGAACCTGCTAATGGTAAATGAAATAACATAGAATCAAACTCTGCTTCATATTCTTTCATTTGATCCATAATTAAATAATTCATAAAATCCTTAACACGATTTGATTGTTGTTCTGTTCCAGGATTTTTTACACCTATGACTTGTGTTCTTACGGGTCCATCGGCTGGTAATAATTCTTTGTAAGCCTGTGCTTGAAACTGTGTAACTGCTTCTGCAAGAACTGGGTGAGTTGCACCACTAGCTCCTTGGAAAGGTTCAGTTCTGTTTTCATATTTAAATCCTAAAAGATCTAATCCTGATACATAAGACTGCTCCCATTCTTTTCTTGAAGCTTTGTAGTCCATATAATTTTGAGTCATCTCATTACCGATTGGTTCTAAAACATCATCTGGTAAAAGTTCTGCTAAATTATCAAAGTGTGATTCTGTTCCAGGGATATTTACTGCACCTGGTTCGTAGTCTAAAGTTACACCACCGTCTTCTTCTGGGATAACTTCGATTGGTCCTTTTTCTTCTACTGGTTCCTGAACGGCAACTTCTTGTATTTCTTCTTCTGAAGGAATCTCAAGTTTGTTTCTAGTGTTCGGGAGTCCTTTGTCTATTTCTGCCATATATTACTCCTAGTAGTTTCTAACACGGTTTTTAAGGGATAGCAACCCTTGTGGATTAGGTCCTGATTCTGGTGCCACACCTGATGATACACCAGCTAATTTAGCTATACCACCACCTGCAAATAAACCAGGATTTTCATATTGTAAGTTTTCAATGTCTGCTGATGTTATTGGTTTATCGTAAGTAAAACCTCTTTCTTTGTTATACAAAAATAATTCTCTTGGATCCATTTCTTTTAAATATCTAGCTTCTCTTTCACGATCTGATTCTAATGGCTCATATTGAGGAAGACCTATTTTAGATGCAAATGGTATTACTCTACCTTGTAGTATATTTTTAGCTCCCTGTGTTAAAGAATCAAAAGTCTGGTAAAAATTTTCTCCTACGCTACCAGCTGCAGTGTCTACTTGTCTTTTTTGTGTATCAAAAGCTTTTTGTTTTTCTCTTTTTAATTTTTCTAAAGCAGTATCTCGCATATTATAAAAAGGTTTTTCAAATTGTTCTTGTGTAATATTTTCTCTTCCCTCTTTCATTATAAGAGGTGAAGCACCAACAGTATTCATTACATTATCTGAAATATTATTAGCTAATAAAGAATATTTATTTTGTGTTTCTTTTGTATATCTATCAAAATTTTTCTTAAGATCTTCTGCTCTTTTTTCATCTCCTATTTCAAGTAATTGCATGTAATTTTTTTCATAGTTAGCATTATTTTGATTAAAACTTTTTGATAAAAGATTAAGTTGATAAGCAGCGTCAAAAGAACTTGAATCTATGTTCATAGATTCTGCCACCTTTTTTAGTTCTTCCATGTAAGCTTTGTTTTCATAAGCCCCTAGTGTTCCACTTTCTAATGCCCCAGCTGCAGCCTCTTTTTCAGATTGTCCTTTTGACATTCTGTTTCTTTTATCAAGTTGATAAAATAAAACCTCTGGTAATATAAAACCACCAGCACCACTAATTAATTTTCTAGCACCTGGACTTAATCTTTTAAACATTGAAGGCACATCTAAAGCTCCAAATGTTGGAGCTTCAGAAACTAGTTTTCTTATTTCACTTCTTTTTATATCTCGAAGTGGAATACCTATTTTTTTTTGACCTATAGATTTTTTATAATCTGAACTAATTCTTTCTATATCAAACACTTGATTACCTTTAGCATCAAACTCTCCTAATACTGGTGTAATTTTATTAAAACCAATTAATCCCTCATACTTTTTTGGTAATTTTTTTTTAGCTTTTTTAACAATGTCAGCTAGTTCTTTATTTATTTCGTCCATTCTTTTTAAAGAACCCTCTTTAGAAAAATCTAAAGCATACGCCTCATTAACCAATGCATTCATTGGTTTGTCAAATTCTGATAAATTTGAATTCATTTTATTACTAATGATTGCTATGTCGCTATCTGTTACATCTGCTTTCCCTGCAAGAGGTAGCATATGATGCGCTGTATATCCTTTTGGTGCACCAAAATCGATTATTCTACCTTGTAGATCTTTTTCAAACTGTCTTCTAATGTCTTTAGAAAGATAATCTTTTTTAGGGTCACGTGGTTTAATATTTTTAGGGTTTGCCTTTCTAAAATCATCTCTAATTTTTTTGGCTTTATCTAACGAAGTTATTTCTTGAAACTCTTTTCCTTTCGTAAGAGTTTTTTGCACACTATTCACATTTTTTCTTATACGAACATGATATCGTTTAAATTTTTCTCCAGTTTGTTTATCTTGATACTCTGTGTAAGTTATATTTTTCTCACCTGGAACATATTTAAATTTAGGCGAATCACTAATTGGTTTATTCTTTTCTTTAGCATTTTCTATACGAGTTAAATTTATATAATCTAAATCAACTCTTTCACCTTTGTTAAAAGGTATACGTCCACCACCTGCTTTTTCTGTTCTTGGATTATCTCTACTAAATCTATTTATAGCTTCTATCTCTTCAACGTTTTGTGTTTTTGGTGGGATAGGTGCTTTGCTTGCAGGAAAGACATCAGGAAGATCTGGCTTAGTTTTCTTTGCCCGAGTCAGATACTTCATCATCTGTGCGTATTTTAACGGGTTCATTATTCCCCTAACATTCTAGCGATGCCGCCTGATGCGTAGTCATAATCTTTTGTATCAATATCTGGACCACGATCTGCTGCATACTCTGCAGGCTTTTTTTCTGCAAATTTAACCATGTCTTTTCTTTTTTTAGACTCTACAATTTGTTTCATTGTGGGTCCTTCACCAGTGGCATAACTCTTGATCTTACCTAGATCAGATGTAAGATCTTTCATTTTGTCTACAGTATTTTCTGTAAACTCTGTTGTATAATCATCAGGACCATCCATATAATTTCTCATGTCATTTTCTGTAAATGAAAACTCATCGGGAGGTGTGCCTTTTGTAGTTTCATCAGCCTGACCTTTTTTAAACATCATTTGAACTTTTGTATCTGTTTCAAGACCAGCTCCCTCTCCCATGACATTTCTTATCGGATCATCCACATCAACCATAATAGAACCATCATTTAGATCTTGTGTTACCATGACACTCGTCTCGTCATCTATTTTTTTCATGTGAACAATTTCTCGTTCTTTAGTTGCAAATTTTTTAGTGACATCATCACCTTCAAGAATAACTTTGTTAACCAAAGCATCAAACCATTCTGGTTTACCAGGTACATCTCCTGTTTTAATTATTGGAACTTTATTTACAGTCTTTCCTGCTTTTGCTAATTTAAAAAATTTACCAACAATAGGTATTGCTGCAAGGCCACCCATTATTTTTAAAAAATTTCTTCGACCCATATCTGGTCCATCTTTGTAACCGATACGTCCACCATCTGCTCGCATTTCTTGTCTGTTTAACATTTGAATAAGTTCATCAGCGCTTTCATTACCTTTTAATTTTTTACCTAAAAATAATTCTGCTGCTTTGTAATTTATTTGATTACGTGGTCCTTTAATTGTTTTGATTAATTCTGCTGCTCTTAGTCCTGCAGGCATATCTGCAAAGTCTTTGTACATGCCATAACCACCACGACCACTCGTGTCTCTAGTTCTAATAAATTTTTCAAGATCTTTCTTTTGTAAATTTTCTAAAAACTCTAAACTAATCGGACCTTCTCTAAATCTTTTTTCATCAAACACTTTAGGCTTTCTTGGTTTAATCATGTTTTGAAAAAATTCCATAATTCCTTTACCTGAACCTCCTTTAAACCCTGCACGTCCACCTTGTGCAAATTTATCTGAGTCGTCTAATCCGTCAAGTGCTTCACCGTAAAGATCCATCTGTTGTTTTTGATCTAAATCATAAAAGTCTTTATTAAATTTTTTTTCTGCTAAATCCTCTGCAACCATTTGTGCATTATATTTTCTATCTCCTTTTACAAATGTTGGTGACATATTATCGATTGCTTCTGAAATTAATTTTCTATTTTTTATTCTTTGAACAGCTTCTTTGTTATTTTTTTCCATACCAGCTAATACTTCTGCTTCTCGTTCTTTAAGACTTTTAGGTCCTTTTTCAGTTGTCTTAACTAAATCAGAAAACGGATTATCAGTTTTCATTAATTCATCTTTTACCATATTAGTCATAGTTTCTTCTCGAGATGCAAATGGTGCTGCAATATCATCAGGACCACCCCTGCTTCCTAGTGGTGGTAGATCAGCTTCAACTGCTTTACCACCCATAATTCTAGATCCTTTTGGTATCTCTTTACCTTCCATGTCAAATACTTTTGCTTCTGGTGTGGATCTAATTCCTTGTTGAACAGCTGGTTTAGATTCTATTGTAATAACAGCATTTTCTACTTGATCAGAAGTTCTTAATGCATTTGGATCGATACCATTTTCCATTAATCGTTGTGCTGTAATCTGTGTGTTAATTTCTATTAATTCTTTTTTAGGTAAAGTCTGAACAACTCCAGTCTGTCCTTTCGACTTTAACATTGTTTTTATGACCCATTGTCTAATAGCTGTAAGCATTATTTTATATCCTTATATTCTTTTGGCATTGTTGTGTCTTTTGCAAAATCTCTTAAAGCTTCTCTTTTAACTCTTGCATCTATTTCAATAAAACTTTTACCTGGTTTGCCTTTACGCGTTCTTGCAGCGCTTTCAACGATGTCTGATTTTCTATATCCTCCAACGCTTGAACCTCTATTTGCTATTTTTTTCTTTAATTCTCTATTTAAAATATTTATAGTGTTTGGACCTGGAAAAGTTGGTTTAGTAACAAACGCTTTTTTCATTTTAGACTTCATGACTGCGCCCATACCTTTTGTAATTATACCCATATCAATAATAATTCCTTTTACGTTGATCGACTTTTTCGTCGATATAATCTTCAGGGTGTCCGATCAGACCGCCCTGTCTGAATCGCATGATTGCTTGTGTGGTTGAGTCCACAAGATCGTCATGATCACCATAAGGAAACGCAGCGCATTCTTCAATGACGTCATCTGCAAATTTCTGCTCAGGTGCCCATATCATACCAGATTCGAACAAAGGTGCAACCGCATTTACACGTGCATGCTTATCATTTCCTTTTGACGGATTAAAGTTGACAACGGGTATATCCATCTGTCTAAGTTCGTATGTAAGAGGTAAACCAGATGCTTTGGCTTCAATGATCACTGTTTCAGGCATCCAATACTTATATTGATCCAATGCTAAACGCCTTAGTTCTGGAAACTCATACCTACCTTTTATTGCATCAAGAAGTATTAAATTAGCACCTGAGTCTTCGTCAGGATAAAATACTCCCCATGTGGTAATAGCAGAATAGTCCGCTGTCTCCTTTTTTAAAAATGCTGTATCATAAGATTGTATAACATGATCTAATTGTGGAATATGTTCTAATTTATAAGTTCGCCACCATTCACGTTTAAGTATTGCTCCTTCTTCTGCTGTTGGATTCTGCATCCACTGTGCATTCCATTTGCCCGTGGGCAGTGTTGCTTGAACCTTCTCTAACTCGTCTAACTTCCAATACTCTGGCCAAACTGGCTTTGCTTTCTTTGATCCGTGGTCCATGATTGCTGGAAACTCGACCACGTGCCACTGATCAGCTTTCGCTTCTTTTTGATTCTGTATAAGTTTTCCTGTCAAATCTTTGTTTGACCATCTAGTCATAACTAAAATAATTTTACCACCTGGTTGTAAACGCTGACGAGGACCTGACGTGTACCACTCGTAAGCTGATTCAAGAGCCGTTGGGCTTAGTGCATCTTGCTCGGAATGTGGGTCGTCAATGATTAAAAGATCGGCACCCCGTCCGGTGATGGCACCGCCGACACCTGCTGCGAAGTATTCACCACCTTGTGCCGTTTCCCACCTACCAGCGGCTTTACTATCTTCTTGTAGAGTTGTTTTAAAAATTTTAGAATAATCTTCCGAGTCGATTAGGTTCTTTGCTTTACGTCCGAATCTTACTGCGAGTTCACCTGTGTGCGTTGCTTGAATGATCTTGAGTTTTGGCTCACGGCCCACCATCCATGCTGGTAGCAAGAAAGATGCGAACTCTGACTTCGTGTGCCTTGGCGGCATGTTTACAATTAGTCTAGTAATTTCTCCTGTTGCAAGTTTATTAAATTTATCTGCTATGTGTCTATGGTGGGAGCCTTCAATAAAATCGGGCCACATACATTTGACAAAGGAAAGAAAATCATCTTTAGCTTTGTTCTGTATTTTTTTTTCAGCGTGCATGACTTGCAGCTGTTTAAATCTTCTACGTACGTCTGCAGGTAGTTTACTTATATCTATATTATTCAATTCCATAAAAATTTTTTAAAAAATTTTTTGCACTATGTTTAAAGTGTTCAACATGTTTTTACCAGCTAAAGCTGTGTAAATCAAGCTTTACAACCTAGAGTAGTGGGACCCCTTTTACACAAAAGGGGGGATAGGGTCGAAGCGATTAGCGATGTTTGGGATTGGTTCGGGACCCCTCGGCGCGTTAGCGCCGAGGGTATTACGTTTATTATTAATCTAGTAAGACCATATAAGCCTTGGCATTGTGTTCTCTAAACCAATTAAGATGCTCTCGCATTATATCCCAATGTTTAGACGCGCCGTGACCCTTGGTCTTGTCATCTAGTGTTGCCATTACTTCAGCAAGAAAAATACAATCATGTCTTCTTGCTTCTTCTTTAGTTAGCATAATAGACTCACCTGTGAATCTATTCTTTCGCTCTTCTGTTTTATTGTTTGTATTTGTATTTGTCATATAGGATTATCCTAGTCTAGTTCGGTCCTGTTGTCAACCCTTTCAATTTGACTAGTTGTATAAGTTCCACCATTCCACGAGTCGTGAGTCGTGGTTGTTTTCTCATAACCCCCACTCTCTCGCCTGTGTCTAATAAACTCAATCGGTCTACCTTGTTCAATGTTTTCCATATTAACATTTAACCATTCACTCTCACAACCTTGACTGCAAAAGTATTTGGCTCTTGTGTGGTATTCGTTAGAGTTATCTCTAGTCCATAATGCGTATCTTCCACGAACAACACCTCTAGATTTTAGAAACCTGTCCTGTGTAGTTCTAGTATGGCAAGTTGGTCCTTGGCAAAAATGTTTGTTAGGCATTATCTGGTAACCCCCCAAACATTGACATCACACCTGCAAAAGAAATTAATATTCCTATTACATAATGTTCGCCATGCATAAAAGTTATTACACCTAACATTGCCAATACAAAGCCTGTTAGTACCATTAGTAGTCTTGCTATTAATTCGCCATTCATTAGTGCCTCACTTTCCAAGATGTCGTGGCAGTTCTATATCCATGACTATCTAAATCGTAATAAACATAATATGGTACACCTTGTTTAGATGTTCCATACCTAGATTTTTCGTCATGCTTACCTTGTCTTGTTATGTGCTTCTTATGTTTAGAAGCCCAATAAGTTATGTAAAATGTTTTAGTCATATATCCTTTCTAATTAATAACCTATCCTACAATAAGTAGGATAGGTTTGTCAAGTCTAATTTAGACTTTCTTCATATTGTTTTCTAGCCAATATTTTAGCCTCTCTTGACTGATGTTTATTTTTCATGCCTTTAATCATACTAGCCAAATTACTTGGATTGTAGATTGTTAGACCTGTTGAGTTAGTTCTAATTAGTTCTGCCTCATCAACTTGTATTCCAAGTTCTGTTGCAAGTTCAATACCCTCACTCAAATAACGATATGCTTTCAATCCAATTTTTAATTGATCGCATTGTTTTTGAATTGTATCAATCCAAGTTTGATGTTTGGAAACTAGATTGCCTTTTGCAATTCTAAAGTTTTCAAACTCGGTGTACTCATCTTTAGTACAAGCGATTGCTCTTGATCTACAATAAGAAGTTCCAATAACATCAAGATAGTATGGATTGTCAAACTCTTTTGTTATACCAATATTATTTTCGCTACGATTATAACTACTATTATGAGAATATCCCAATGCTTTCATACATTCTTCAACATGCTTTGTTTTATGTGGGTTATCTTTGTTCTCATTTTGTTGAGCATAGATATCTGGGTTGCAATCTTTTGCTTTTAGTTCTTCTCGGTAGTATGCAACTGCAAACTTTTTACCATCTTCACTACTATACTCACTACCATTTAGATTGCCAAACAAACCAAAATCAAAGTGTGATTTAGTTTCTGTTGGTTGTCCCTCATCATCAACACCCTCATTGTGTGCAAAGTAAAAACATTTATCTTTTGCTACAACATCACAAGGTTGTCCATATTTCTTTTTGAATTGTCTTAAAACAGAAACATCTTCTGGTGGATATGCTCTCTCAACTACTAACTTTGCAAGTTCACTTGCATATTTATAGTGATGATCTACACTTTCCCTTGCTTGAAGATATGCTTCTTTTTCTTGAGTGCTTTCATTCTCAAAGACATCTTTTATTTTATTAAAGAGTTTGTTTCTTAACTCGGTGTTCATTCGTACTCTAGTCATGTTTCCTCTTTCTTGGTTATTTATTTTATTTTGCATTTAATTTGTTTTAACACTTGACAAAAGGATTGTCAAGGATTATATATGATGTTCAGCCTCATTTGAATATTTATCGCTGAAACAAAACTATAAATATTCTGACTAGATTAGAAGTATAGACATGGTCATTAAATATGCAATGCTCTCTGGGACTTGCACCAGAAAAAGCAAGTAGGATTTAGATCCTCCTGGAAGATAGCCATTGGAGGATCCTGATCCCTGGTCTCTGCCCAATATGTTATCGCTTCGGCAATAACTAGGTTCAGGGACCTGGGATCAGTCTATTAGTGCTGGCAAGACTGCAGAAGCGCCAGTGTGAAGAGGCTGGTCTAAGAAGCTAGTGTGCGCCGCAAGGCGCAAGCTTCGAGCTAAAAATAGAAAGAAAAAATTTATGTGTAAGAGACCTGGATTACCAATGCAAAAAATATTTGTGCGCCACTGGCGCTGGCTTCAGGCTCAAGGCCCAAGCTACAAACAGCAAGCGACAAGCTGCAAGCTTCAGGCTGCAAGCTTGACAAGAAAGTATTATCATGATATCCAGGAGTATAAAGGAGAAAGTAAAAATGAAAACAAATGAAGCATTAAAAATTATAGGAGGCAGCCTGAGCAAACCATCTAAGATGCCTGGCTGGTCGATAGGTTTACCTGCGAAGGAATGCAAGACAGGCGGCAAGCTCCAGGCTGTGAAGGGCTCAGTATGTTATGACTGTTATGCACTGAAGGGCTGCTACGTGTTTAAGGTTGTTCAGGATGCGCAATACAGGCGGCTGGCAGCGTTGAAGGATCCGAACTGGGTCACAGCTATGGCTCACCTGATCAACAGTAAGAAGCCCGATGTATTTAGATGGCACGATTCAGGCGATGTCCAAGATCTAGATCACTTACAAAAAATTTATGAGGTATGCCAGCTCACACCTTCAAAGAAGCATTGGATGCCAACTCGTGAAGCATGGATAAAGGACCATCTTCAGGATAAACCAAACAATTTAGTCATACGATTTAGCGCGCCCATGGTGAACCAGCGGGCGCCTGCTTCGTGGCCCAACTCTTCGGAAGTTGTTGACTCAGGGGCCAGCTGTCCAGCTGCAAAACAAAACAATGAATGCAAGGATTGCAGGCAATGCTGGGACGCTACAATTAAAACGGTTAGTTATGGAAAGCATTAAAAAATTTGTTGCGGCTGGTCCGTTGGAAAATGATATACGGAAACCAAGATGTAGCCACGGGGTCGCAAAGCCCCTAGGAACCAGACTTTGGACGCGACAAATATTGGATCAGGTCATTAGCTTAAAAGCTCACGACGGTGGGCGCGAGCGTGCACCTGGTCCAGGCCTTAACCAGCAAGCATCAAGCAACAAGCTTACAAAGTCTCAAGCTTCAAGCAGCAAGCATCAAGCCCCAAGCACAAAGGCTCAAGCTTAAAGCCGCAAGCAACAAGCTCCTGGATCCGGGCTCCTTCAAAAAGTTTCAAGCACCTTTGATCAAGGGCCTCTACCAAGATAAAGGAGTTGTTAGGGTGGCGTACATGGAACGCTATTTGGTGTGGTGAGAATCTAATTTTATTCCCCTTGCATACCTTTAATTCTAAAGTGAAAAAGTGCCCAGAAGTATTATAGCCCAATAGATCAGGAGTACCGGATAAGCTAAGGTTCTCAAGTCTGATCCAAGATATTTTAGGTATAAATTTTTTAACTTTTGCATATAATTTTTGTTCTGGTTTCAAGGGAACTTAGTAGTCCTGTTGAAGCTTTTCTGGCAAGATAAGTTTAGAAGGTTTTTCAGTTTTTAAAACTAATCTGTGTGCACTATGACCTGGCTGGCCTATGATTGGGACTGCGTTTTCGTGCACTTCCATTCGTCGGATAGCATGTAACTTTCCTTTTACCTCTACATAGATAACTGCATTTTTTACTGCGTCGGAACCTTTTGTAAAACCACTTAAGAATAGTTGCAAGTCTTGTACTCTCATGAATCTTCACGTCTTAACTTGTTACTTAAATCTACTATCACTTTTCTATAACCTTGCAAGAGATTTTTATTACTTTCATTTTCTGACTGTATTTTTTTTAAATGTGCTATCTCTAATTTTTGCACACTAACTAAATGTTGAAAGCCTGCTATCGTTGCATGCAACTCATCTATTTGTTTTGTCAAATCTAATTCTCCTCTGTCATCTTTCATCTATTGACTTTATAGGATAGTTCCCTTAAATTGTCAACCATGGGTGTTCCAAAAAGATTAACAGAAATGCAACAAAGATTTGCTGAGTTTTTAGTATTCGGTGGACCTGAAGGGCCAATGACTAAACGTGAAGCTGCTATTGCTGCTGGGTACAGTAAGGACAGAGCTATGCGTGAAGGATCAGAACTAACTAATCCAAAGTATTCACCACTTGTTGTTAAATACATAGGTGAACTAAAAGAAGAAAGACTTAGAAAGCATGAAGTGACTTATGAAGGTCATGTTGCAGAACTTGCTAGACTACGTGAGGCTGCTTTGAAGAAAGGCTCTTTCTCTTCCGCTGTAAATGCTGAAGCAAATCGTGGAAAGGCAGCAGGACTATACATAGACAGGAAAATAATAAAAACAGGAAAATTAGAGGACCTATCAGAACAAGAATTAGAAGCAAAGATGAAACAAATTTTAGACGACTACGCACAAATAATTGATGTGACTCCATCTATAACTTCTGAATCTTCTTTACCCACTGACGAGGAATCATCGTCCGATCCCCAAAAGTAATACCATCATCATCTTTATCATAAGACGCAAATAGTTTAACAGACTTATCATCTTTAGAATATAGCCAACCTTCGTTAACAGGTCTTGCTAACTTCATCTTATCAAACTCTTTGTCTGTAGCCCAGCCCGAGTCACTGACGCAGTCAATCCACTCCACTCGAACTCTCGGATAAGGTATCTCGGGAGCACTATCAGTTGCGATTCTTTTTCTTCTTTTCCTAGGCATATATAAGTTTATATCACAGATTTATTTTTTTAAAATATGCATTCGCGCGCGTGAACCGAAATTTGATGGTACATATTAAAGTGTACCAAAAATAAAAAGTGTACCAAAAAGTGTCCTACTTTTAGCCTTATTTTATGCGGTAAAACAGTCAAAAGTACACTTGGACAAATTATTTCCGGAAGAAAAAAATATTTTTTTTAAATCTGTCACAGAATCTTATACTCTGTACTTTTTGCCTTATTCTCGCCATAATGTAGACGCATTACTGCCAACTTATCCTCAGCTTCTGCAATTTTCTGTAATAATTTGTCAATTTCTGCTGTAATGTCAGGATGTTCGGGTATCACTAGCTCATGTTCGCTGTAGCATTTAATTTTGTACTTGGCATCTGCAATCTCAGCCTCGTATCTCTTATTTAGAACCGTTCTAATTTGTTTGTTCATCTTTCCATTCCTCCATTGTTTCATTACCATACTCATCTTTGTATATTATGTACGATTTCTCGCCATCAAAGTAATATCCATGTATATCACGCTCCATTAAAAAAATCCTCCGGGTTCATGTTTACTTTTGCTTTCTCTTTTTCGTCATGTACTAGGTCATAATACATGTCCAATCTTTTTAAAAACTCATGTTTATAACGTCTTAGTTCGTGCCCATCGACTTTGAATTCTTGATAATATAGGTCAGGCGTGCATACCATGATAACTCCCTGCTCAATGTTTGACTTGTGTACGTAGTCATGGGCCATGGCGTACGCTGCGATTTGCAGATAATAATCTTCGATCCATTCTTTCTTCTTCGGACGATTAGCTTGTTTGAAGTCAACAACAGTTTCACGACCATTGTGTAAACAGACAAGGTCTGTTGAGCCTGCGTATAAACCTGGGTAATATAACGTAACTTCCGAACCATACCATTCATCAACCGGTGTGAGACCCACTTCAATAACTTTCTGGGCCATGGTTTTCGCCTTCTGTCCGAGTTCTGTAAGATCATCGTAGCCAGTTCCAAGGATATAGTGTTCCAGGAATTTGTGCATAGCTGTCCCCCGACTACTAGATATATTTTTGATTCGTTCTGCTTCTGCTTCACCGACTTTGGCTTTCCATTCTTTTAAGAATTGTTGATTTTTGGTACGCCCTAATACAGTAGTCACTGAAGGAAGTCTAGTACCATTTACATCATAGAGCCGTGTTCCGTGGTCCTCGATCCGGCTAGCGTCGACGTAGGTGTATTTATCACTCTTCTTAATCTTACGACTAATATTATGGTACTCCAAAATATCCTCCTTATTCATCATAATTTCTTCTTCAACTCTTTTACATACTCTTCATTCTCCTTTTGACGTTTAGCCTCAAGGATCTTAGCATGCTTTCTCCAGGCCCATGCATTAAGCATACCAGCCCATTTCATTATAAAATGTAATGATTCATATACAAATTTATCTATCATTCTTTTACCAATGCTCCTTTCTTAATCTGATTGAGTGGTGCTGAGTCATGTACATTACCACTAACTGATACACGTACACAGTCAGAGTTAAATGGACTAACCCAATGTTTTAACCACGCAGGAAAAATAAACATCTCCCCGTCTTTTGGAAAGTATGACATATAAGTTATACAATCCCTAATTCCTTCACCATACATAAACTGAATACCACCAGGACCACAAGACTTACCCGTGTACTTAGCGTTTTCTTTTTGTAATGGTTCTGGCACTGATAAATATATTACAAACGATAACTTACCATCATGATCGTGTGGTGGGTTAAACTCATACTGACGTTGAAAATTACACCACAAAGCAGTTAATGCGTACTCTGGTTTTGAATCATACATCTTTCCTTGATACTTTTGAAACATCTGGTCATAGACTCCAAGATACGGAGATAAAAAAGGTATAAGTTTCTCTCTTGACTCTTCAGTATAACCTATTTCTTTTTCTATCTGACCTGCTAGTTTATCGTTATAATTCTCAGCAGATTTTTTAATTTCATTAAGTAATGCTTTCTTAAAATTATCTTGTATCTTAAGTTTTATGACACAAGGACCCCAGTTAAAAGTTCTAACTTCTATCTGTGGATTTTTTTGTTTTTTATCTGACATTCTTTTTTACCTCTCTGTATTCATCTAAACTTATAATATTATCTTTTAATGCTTTTTGTGTATAATGTTCTATTACCTTTTGTATCTTTGGTAACTTTGTATGTGCCCAAGGCCATATCAGACAACACACATAATATGCATCTCTGAATGTACAACGCCATCGGTATTGTTTCAAGTATGGAGTTCCATCAACTCTTTTACCTTTACGAGGTTTATCAGTTAATGTACCACAACCTAAAACTTCATGGACCCAAACTAAAACAGATTTATCAGTCATGGTTATTTCCATCGATAAACGTAAACTGTTTGACAATCTGTATCCTGGTTTACCACGGTGTCGTTTTTTCTTTTCAATACCTCTTCGCATATGTATTGAACCTTCACCATCAAACAATCCTGCAATGTATGCTTTGTCTGTATCAGCAATCATTTTTTATCACTCGTTATAATCCATCTAAACATTGAAGTTGTTGGATCAAAACTATCAAACTTTGTGCTAGTGCACGCTGTCAGAAGTACCATCATCAACCCAACCCATATCATCGACTTCATAAAATTCTCCCTCCGAGTCACAATCCCAACACTGGTGTATTGTGTCTCCCATTTCTGTTGCTACTTTTAAATATCCATTACCCTTACAAGTCGGGCAAATAGTTATTGTAACTTTAGCCTTTTTTAATTTTTCCATTTAATTTCTTTGCTTTCTCGTTTGCTATTGATTCAATCGTCTTTGCTATAGATAATTTAGCATCGGGCAATAATACCTTTGATAACTTATCTAAAGTAGCGTATGTTTCTTTTGTTAGAGAAACATTTTTATACTTTGTCATGTCTGTCATGCGTTTCCTTTCATATTTAATAACTCATATATAGGTGATTTTATAGGATTGTCAATGAAAATATTATTAACTTTATTAATTTGTTCGCAGGTAGCAGGAACTTGTATGGAACCGTACGAATGGCCAACAAGATTTAATACACAATACGATTGCCTTATGTTTGGATATGAAGAATCTTTGAAAAAAATGAAAGAAATAGGTAGAACTGATGTTAATCAATACAATATGTTTGTTAAATTTTACTGTACACCAGAAAAACCTAGCATTTGACATTGTGGCAAAATAATGGTAAAGCGAGATAATTTCTCACCATTACCTACCCTTACTTTTTCCCTCTTTAGGGTAGGTCTATCTACACATACAGCCAATCATAGATCCACTACCATCATTCATGATGTGTAAGTTTAGTGTATCTACGTAGCCGGTTAGTTTAAGTCTGAGTATGTCACACAACTCAAAACAATCAATCTTTTCTGTCAACACTATTCCCTCTAACATTTTCTTTGTTATAGGAATGAGTTGATACAACCCGTCGTTTAGAAGTATTAAGTCCATCGTTCGCAAACTCCTTTACTAATTTATACCAAAGATCTTTGTATTGTGGATCTTTAGTTTTATTATAATTATTTGCCGCTTTGTCTATTTCTTTTTGTGTCGTCATGTACTTTCGTTCCATGATTCAAAACATTCTTTAATCCTGATGCTTTCATAGTTATATCAACACCATAAGATTTCCATGCTTTTTTTATTAAATTTAACTCCAGCAATAAATGAGACCATTGGCCTTGTGCTGCACCTTCTACTTTTAATGTTATTATTTTTTCTTTCATATCTACAATGTAGGATATTTTAGGATATTGTCAAGGTCTACCCTTGTTTTTCATTTGTCTTTTTTTGTGTTTATTCAATGACTTTGTGTGTCTACCTGGACGTTTACGAGGCTTTGCACGAGGAGCTGTTGCAACTCCAAATTTAGATTTCTTTGCCATCTGTCCATTCTTTTACAAACACATCCATATGTTCAGGTCTAGTTATGTGTGGTAAATAACTTATCTTTCCATTTATATGTTGCTGTAGATCTGCACCACAATTCATACATCTATACATTTCTTTTGTAAGTCCAACTAACATTGTAAACTCATCACACGTTGGACATTTACCATTTACGATTTCTGCTGTAATTTTCATTACTCTAATATTAACTTCTTTATAGACAAAGATCCATCAATATTTTTCTCTAATTCCGCCATAGATTTTATGCACTGGTACTGCACCTGCTTTTTCGTATCACGCATTGCAACCCTCTTACCCTTTAGGCATTCAGACATAGACTCTTGTATTCTGTGTTCTTTGATTTCTCCGTTGATAATCATAAGAAGGGCCACTATCATCTCAGTCATAATACTTTACCTTTGTTTTTACCTTCTTTAATTTTGTATCTTTGTGTACCATTCGCACCAATCTCTACTTCTTGTTTAAGATTTTTTACATAACTCATTTGTTTTGCTTTTTTTTCTTGATCAGAAATATAATCTAAAATTTTTCTAGTAATTCTTTCCATTTGCTCTTACCTTATCTTTTAAATCTTCAATATCTTTTAATGCTTTATCTAATTGTTCTCCTAAAAATTCTATGTTGACTTTGTTTGTCATATTCATTTCTTGAGTTTGTTCCATTTTTTCTACAGTCTTGTAAAGATCCTCAATTAAAAATATCTGCTCTTGATCGACGGGGACCTGTTCGGACTTCTTAAGCAAATCATTTTGAAACAACTCACGTGATGTCTCCAGTGATACTAACCTTGCTGTAAGCTCGGTGTAAGCGAATGTGCCGGCTGCGACGAGCAAAATTAAGCTAGCAACCGTTTTCATAGGCATCTGCACGGCAGCGGATTCTGATATATTTAAAGGTTTTTTACTCATTTTCTTTTGGTTTTGGTAGCGGAAGTATATAATCTTTTGGAGGTATTTTCAATCCTGGTTTGTCCCATTTGGTTTTTCCTGAATTTATGAACTTATTTCCCATTAATTGGATGTCTGGGTTTTCTTTTTTATAGTCATCTTTCATATCATCCCAAAGACTTTGAGAATCTGTAGGTCTAGTATTATCTCCTGTAGGAGTCACACCTCTGCATTTTGACACTAACAATCTAAAGTTTTCATTGTGTGCCAGACTAGGATTAGAATTTACTCTACCACACATCTTCATTAACTCTAACTGTTGTTTAATTGCTACGTTTTCTTTTGAAGTTTTACAGTCTGTACCTAAATATTTTCTGTAAGTTACACTAAAATTTTTAGAGTTATTATCATAATCACTTGAGTTGTAGGTATGATAATCTTGTGTATTATTTCTATCTTCAACTCTAAATTCCATTTCACCACATCGTACACCATACTCATTAAGATATTCGTTTTTAGGATATGCAGGCTGCATGAAACATAACAACACAAATAAAATAATTAATGCACCTGTAAAGTAATAATTCATCCTGGCGATCTCCATACATTACCTATTTAAATCCTTAATATCATAGTCATGTTCTCTGACTTGATCTGCTAATTGTCTGTATAAATTTTCTGCCATCTGCCATGTTGCTTCAGCTGACGATAGTCTTGTGTTTTGTTCTGTAATTTTATCTTCAGCAACTTTTAAATCTCTTTGTAAACTTATAATTTCTTGCTGGTTTGAATTGATTGTGTCTGTTAGATTAACAATATAACGAACGCCAGTGAATGTACCGACTAGCACAGAAGCTACTACAGGTACTAATACAAAATTCTTTTTTAATAAATCTGCTAAATTCATTTTTTCTTTTCCTCAATTTCATAGAAGAACTTGTCCGTATCCTCTGTACGCCATGCTCTACTATCTTCAACGTTCCATTCAGATGTTTGCACTTTCCAATCAGGTATATCATCTTTCACTGTGAAAGAAGGTATGTCCCATATACATCTATTGTTTGGTTGTGCTGCATAATTACCATCGTCTAATGCAATTATGTGAGCGCACTTATGTTCGTGCGGAATCTCTGAATGATCAGTGTCAAGTATATTAGACTCTGGATGTGCAAAGTCAACGGTAAATAAATATTTACCAGGGTGCCACTTTTTATCTTTACCTATGTATTTTCCTGCTTGTCCGTCTAGAATATCCCAACGATGCACAGAAGGATAATAAGAGAAACAATTCCAAAGCTGTAGTTCATCAAGTCTTCTGGCTGGTACGTCTTTTGCTTCGAAACCACGTTGAATAAACGCGCTAATTGGGAGGCGATAAAAGATTGCGCCATTTTCCATAATAGCGTGAAATAAGATGCTCCGACCTGTAAGACTGCTAATACCGAAGATAACACAGTCACACACTTCTCCATGATGCTTTTGTAAGTCATATAAATACTCCTTTTTTATTTGTGCGTATACTACAGGAATGTTTGCATTTAAGTAAGCCATAATTTATCATTTTATTTGGCCCCAATTAGGGCCTGATTCATAATCTACCTTGTTAGGTACTTCTAAGTCAACAGCAGACTCCATAATTTCTTTTATTTTATCTGCATTATTATTTACTGATATATCAAGTTCATCATGCACTTGTATATGTGGTATGATACCCTCTTTGTATAAATTAACCATAGCCTTTTTTGTCATGTCAGCTGCTGATCCCTGTATCAATTTGTTTAGTGCTTTGTAGGTAAACGCCCGTTTGATCCCTGGTCCGTGTTCCGCGAGTGCATCTTCGTGAGATAATGCTTTGTGTATCCCGAACTGATTAGGCTCCCACAAATTAAATCTACATCTACGACCTAGTAAAGTTCTAACTCTACCTTTGTCTTGTGCTCTACGCATTACACTTTCCATTAACATTTTTACAAATGGTACTTTGTCATGATAAGTTCTAAACAAATCTTCCGCATCTTCTTTAGATACACCTAACTCTGCTTGTAATTTATTTTTACCCATACCATAAAACAAACCTAAATTAATTGTCTTAGCTTGTGATCTTGGTATGTTAGCCATATCTGATACAATCTGGTGAAAGTCTGCTTCGCCTTCGTTGTATGAATCTAATACTTCGTCAACGCCATACAGTCCATCGAGAGCTGCGTAGTGTGTAACTAGACGTGGCTCTTGTTGTGAGTAGTCAAAACAACCCCAGGTACAACCTTCTTCTGGTATAAATAAACTTCTGATCCGTGGTCCAAGTTCCTTGTTCCGTGCAGGAATCTGCTGTAAGTTTGGATTGTTATAACTAAATCTACCGGTTACAGTACCACCACTATCAGATCTAATCTGATTTATCTCTGCATGTATTCTACCTTTATGTTGATGCTTTAATATGGTATCAATAAATGTAGTATGAGATTTATTTATTTCCCTAGCACGAGCTATTTGTTTCACCACTGGGTGAGGATGATTCTGCAGAAAGTTTTTAGTAAATGATGGAGAACTTGTTTTTGCGGTTAAGTCATATGGTAGGTTCAGTTTTTGAAAGACTTTCTCTATTGAACGTGCAGCCCATATTTGAACATCTACTAATGTTTCTTTTTTTACTTTGTGTAAGCATTCTTTTTCTTCTTCTATTAATTGTTGCTTCAATCCATATGCTGCTTCAGTATCTACACGAACACCTAAAAAACGCATATCAACGAGGCAAGGAAAAAGTTCTGTCTCTAGTTTAAATATATCTTCTACATCTTCGTGATACATTTGTTTCTTCATTTCTTGCCAAAGTTTTAGAGTTAAATCTGCATCTTGTTCAGCATACTCACCAACGTACATGGCTGGTAGTTTATACATCTCTGCTTTGTGATCTACACCCCATAGGTCTGCAGTTTCCTTTAATACAGCCTCATTTTTGCCTATTCCGACGTAATCACGACCCAGACTACCTAAATCGTATCTAAAGCGATTCTCGTCCACGAGAGAGCCAGCAATCATGGTATCTACGATAGTGCCATTAATTTTAAGGCCTGCAGCACGTATAAAACATACGTCATACATAGCGTTGTGAAATATCTTAATAGCGTCTGTATTTAGGACATCTTGAAACCATTTTAGGACCATGTTCTTATCCATGTTGCCACCACCTTCGTGTGCAATAGGATAATAACCTTTCCAATCTTGGACAGCTACAGCTATACCAACTATATTACTTCGGCCAGTTATAGATCCGGAGCCCATAGTTTTAAGATCGGGATCTTTTGTTTCTAAGTCTATTGAGATCTCATCGTATTTTGATAGATCAGGAAAATCTTGTGGTGGTAGCCACTCTGTCTGTGGTTTAAATATTGGCTTCATGAGTAGTCCCTCTCTAGTATCATTTCCAAATAATGTATTGCCTTCTTTATATCTTGTTCTTTCCCTTTCGACTGATGTCGACAGATATATTTTATAGCATTACCTTCTGCAAAAAGCAATTTGTTTTCGTTTATAAACTCTGCGGGCTGAATTTTCATCGAGCGATAGTGCTTCCCGCCTACCTGCTCTTCTAGTGAATTGTATGTTGTACCTTTAAATAAATCTTTAGATGTCATATGCTTTTTTCCTTTGTGGTTCTATTATAAATAAATTGTTTTCTGTTCTTGTGCATGCAACGTAAAACAATCTGTGTGTATCATCTGGATTCTTTTGATACTCATCGTAAGCTGCTCCAGATAGTTCTGTATTAATTACTACATTCTCTCTTTCGTTTCCTTTTACCCCATGTATTGTAGAGATACTTATCCTTGGTGTGCCAGATAAATCTTCTCCTGCTTTTATTAATTTTGATATCTTTCTAATATCTTCATTTCCTAATTCATCTAATGCTTCTTGCCAGTCTGCTTCTGTTTGTAATCCATACTTATCTTTTAATGTATCTATGTCATAGAACTGGTCTTTGACCATAGCTTTGAATAGTTTCTTGTCCCAGTTTTTATTCATCTTGTTAAATATTTTTTTACAATCATTAAAGTGCATAGGTACACCTGTTTTTAATTCATCCCACTTCTGTATAATTTCGTATATGTTTTTTACTCTTGGTGTTGCTTTTCTTCTTTGCCAATATAATCCTTTCTCATCTAACACATCACCTATGTCTCCCAACATATAGTTTGCCGTTGCTAGCACTAACCATTTACCTTTGGTAAAATCTACATCATATAAACTTTGACAACGATTGACAGATCCTGTCGTATTTTTTGGATAATATTTTTTTTCTACTCTGTTTCTAACTCTGTTAATAATTTTATTTGCAAGAGCAAAAGGTTTTTGTGGCACTCTGTGTGATTGTTCTAATATTTTTCTTGTGCCTTCTAAATTTATAAATGTGTTTACATGTGCACCATTCCATTTGTAAATACCCTGGTCATCATCTCCTGCAATAAAAGAATCTGTTGCTGCTTCTTCTATTCGTCTTACTAATTTCCATTGTATCAAACTTAAATCTTGTGATTCATCAACAAACATTACACGTAACTTTGGTGGTTCACCTGATGCTAAAAATTTTTCTATCATGTCTGGAAAGTCAATCAATCCATGTTCTGATTTATATCTTTCTAACTCTTCTGATATAATTTTTAATTTGTTTAATGATACCTGTTGATTATCTGTAAGATGATAATATTTTACAGGATCTATTTCTTTTGATCGTGCTATGTTTATTAATTGTATGTATGGATTTTTTGAATAGAAGACACTGTCATGATCTTCGTCTTGCTGTGTACCTTCTATCTCTAGTCCCATCTTCTCACCTAATTCTTTGTAATGTTTTTCTTTCATCACTTGATCTCTAGCTAATCCAAGTTGATTAAAACAAAAAGAGTGTAGTGTTTGAAAATATGGTAGATCATCTAACATAGATAATCTAAATTTTAATGCAGCTCTTTCTCTGCCTTCTTGTGCAGCATTTTTACTAAATGTAAAATATCCAATCTTATCTGGGTCTGTTGTCTCAAGAAATTTTTCTATATGTCCTAACAAAGTATGTGTTTTACCTGTGCCTGGTGGTCCATAAATTATAGTTCGCATTAGTAATTATCTTTCTTAAATGGTTTTGGTTTGTATGTTTCTGTTTGTTTATCAAATCTAGCTACAGCAAATACAGATAGCTTATGTCTACCCACACGTTTAGTTGTGCAATGTAGATTGTCTTTTAGCATCTGTGATGTTCTTTGGTATGGCACCTTCCAATGTTTTCTAGATAAATAATTGTGAAAGAAGTTATCAAATACAAAATGGTGGTAGCCTTCTTTGGTAAATGTACCTCCGTTTTTAAGATCTTCAAAGTCATCTTTCTGTATTCTATTTACACAATAGTCTTCAAGATAATTACGTAATATATCTTTTGTGCCTGTACCTTCTGCTGGTTCTGTTACTTCTGCATTCTCTAACAATATGTTTGTAAGTTTTTTCCAATCATTTGTTTTCAATGTTGGAGGATTAAATCGTAATTGTTTTACACACTCTTCTTGAAATAAACTTTGGTTTGTTAAATGTTTTGCAGAGTCAAGATACAATCTATCCCCATCTACATTCATGTAATAGTATGGTTCTTCTAATGCAACGACTTGTAGATCTGTAAGATTAGGAAATGTTATCTCTTGTCCTATACCAAACTTTCTAGACTTACATAGTTTTTTATCACACAAACTACACATAGGCTGGTCATTACATTTGTAACCCCAATCTTTTTTCTCATGTTGTTTTGTTATGATGTTTACTTCTATATCTGACAATGGTTGTGCCATTGCTGATTCGTTAAATAATATTAATTTTGTTTTCCAATTTTCTGGCCACTTAGACTTTGCATACACACCATAATGAAATAGTGCATTGTTTCTGCCACCCTCTCCTACTTTGTTTTGTACCATTAGTTCTACACACGGTGGTCCATCAGAGTATGGTGTCTCTGGTCTTTTAACTTCTATTGTGCTGATGTCGTCTTGTTTATATCTTTCTTGTAATTCAAAAAAAGCATCTATGCTAGCAGCTTCTCCATTCTCGAGAAAGGCATATCTTGTTGTGCTACTACAATTAAAGTATGGTAAGTTAAGAAAGTTTCCTGTATCATCTTTTGATTTTAATTCTCTTTGTTTTGGAAATACTTCTGATCCACCATAACCTAATACAGATCTTATCTCATTAAGTTTATCTTGCATCAAACTTGCAGACACATAATCTTTTGTAAATAAAAATACGTGTGCACCACCTGATTTAGATCTACATACTATCAGTGGTAATTTAAATTGTTTAATTTTGTTTATAAGTTTTTGATGATCAAAGCCTGCGTAAGAATCTATATCAATACATCCCCACTTACATTTGTTGTCATCGTTAATTGGTATGACACCTAGACTATCTACTCCGTCTAAATGTTTTTGCCATAATTCGTTTGTGACTGGTTCTCTCTTAACAAAGGATTTACCTTTTACCTTTGTACCATTACCATTTGATTCACCTACAATAGTGACACCATGCGCACGGTCCAATCCTTCAAATATATTTTTAAACTTCTCAATCATATATTTAAGTGGGCGACTCCACTCTCGCTTCGACGCCCACTACCTAGGATCTAGTAATTTGAATTAGACTTTGTAGTCTCTTCTGTACCGTGTTTAGCTTGGATCTCACCCTTACCCACAGATTCAGCAAAAGCTTTTGCCATATCATAGATACTTTTATCTGTGACTGGTCCTGCTTTTGATACATCCCAACCAAACCATGTTCCTTTGTCGTTAGACATCTGAACAGTGGATAGATTATAAATGTGGCTGTAAGTTGGCGGAGTAAACAAACCATTTTTACCCTGCATTTTAATACCCATCATCATTGAGTTCCATTTTCTACTAACTTTAAGTTGAGTAGACTTCATAGAAATCAAAGCTGTAGATGGATTATCTCCAACAGTTAATACAAAGTGGCTTGCAGTGTTTTCAAGATAGTTACCATTTGCTAATCTATCTTTGTAGTCTTTACCTCTAGTGGTTTGACTTACTATATCACTGTCTGCCTCGTGAATTGCAACAGGTGCACCAGTGCTGGTACCTCTATCTTGCCATTCAATGTATTGTCTTTTGTAAAAGACCGGTACGACTTGTAATGTGTCGAACAACTGATTAGTTACAGTGTTTATTATTTTGCCTGGCTCTGCGCCCTCGACATACTTACCATCTCTTTTGTTTACCTCTGGAGATAGTTGGCCCAAAATTTTTAAGAAAGGCAACGCAAGATCTTCTTGCGATATATTTTGAGCACCTTTATTTGCATCAGCTTCCATATCAAATGTTGCCAATGCTCCTTCTTTTTTTGTTGCTACTTGGTTCATGTTTATTTGTTCCTTTTTATTGTTGTCTTATTCTCCGAGAAAACCCCGAAGATTTCCGTTGGCATTTCTTTACCTGCCTCAATACGTTCACGGACTAACGCTTTCAAAGTCATGGGTTCTACCTTCATCTTTTGTGTCGGTTGGAACCCTTGACCTTTTGCAAGATCGGCATAATCAGCCGCCTTGTTATCTTCGTTGCGACCAAAGGATACGGATATCTCGTTTTTGATTATATCCCCTAGTCCATTATTACGAAGCCAGTTAAACGCCGCTTCTTTATTTGCTTCTGTAATAGTAGCACGATACGACGTTGAAACTTTTAGGTGCGATCCATCATGCAGTTTAAGTTCTGCAAGTCCCATCTCACTCATCATAGTAGGTATAACTTCACCTGATATATGATCTCTTTTCTTTTTTAATAATTTTATATTCTCTTCTGCTGCTTCTATTGTTGAAACAACTTTTTCTAATGATTCAACCTGATCTGCAAGAGACTGGATATTACCAGTTTTTTTCATTGCATCTTGTTGGTCTTTTTCAAAATCAATTGTCATCTATTTCTCCTCTTTCATATAAGTTTATTTCTATTGGGTAGTATTTTCTTTCTTGTTTGTCCCACTTTAGTAAATTAAATCTGCCATTGGTAATATCAGATACAATAGAACATGCAACACCTATGATTGCAGGATCGCCTGTAAGTAGTAAATAATCTCTAGGTTTATAATCTTTTAATTTTTTTCTTAATGTAAAAATTAATGGTCCTGGAGAATGTATCATTTGAGAAAACTCTGGTAGTACAAATTTAAATTGTCCATAGTGTGATGCTCCCATAATATTTATTTTTGGTGCACCTGCCTTTGTTCCTGCTATTTCTTGAATAACATAAACAGTAGGATTTAAATTTCTTTTTAAGTTTTCGTATTTCGTACTTTCTGACATTGACAAATCATATAACATCCTTTATATAGAAGTCAATAGAAAGATGAATTATAAATTTAAGACAAAACCATATAAGCATCAAATGACTGCTTTAGAAAAGTCGTGGCATAAAGAAACGTATGCATACTTTATGGAGATGGGTACCGGTAAAACAAAAGTTTTAATCGATAACATGTCTATGCTTTATGACAAAGGCAAGATAGATGGTGCATTAATTGTAGCTCCCAAAGGTGTTATAAAAACCTGGTACGAGCAAGAGCTTCCTGCGCACTTACCAGACCATATAGAAAATGTGACAGTATTGTGGCAACCAAATATTACAAAAGGACAACAAGAAAAACTAGAAAGTTTGTTTGAAATAGAAACATCTTTACATATTTTAGTTATGAATGTTGAAGCATTTAGTACAGACAAAGGTATGAAGTTTGCATCTAAGTTTTTAAGTTCACACAAAGTATTAATGGCTATTGATGAATCTACAACAATCAAAACACCAACTGCAAAACGTACAAAAAATATTATTCGTCTTAGTAAATTTGCTAAATACAGACGTATCATGACAGGTTCTCCAGTAACTAAAAACCCACTTGATTTATATACACAGTGTGAATTTTTAGACCCATACTTATTAGATCATGCATCGTATTATTCTTTTAGAAATAGATACGCTGTAATGAAATCTATGCATGTAAGAGGTAGAACAATACAAGTCGTACATGCTTTTCAAAATCTTGCAGAACTATCAGACAAACTACATGGGTTTTCTTACAGAGTATTAAAAGAAGATTGCTTAGATTTACCACCTAAAAATTTTACAAAAAGACATATTGTTCTTACAGGTGATCAAAGAAAAATTTATGATCAAATGAAAAAAACAGCACTAGCTACACTTAATGGTAAAGTTACATCTACAGTAACTGTATTAACTCAACTTATGAGAATGCATCAAATAACTTGTGGGCATTTTACAGCGGATGATGGATCCACACAATTAATACCAAACAATAGAATTACAGAACTAATGAATGTATTAGAAGAAACAGAAGGTAAAGCTATTATTTGGGCTAACTATCAGAGAGACATTACAAACATAATAGAAAGTATCATAAAAGAATATGGTCCAGGATCCGTGGTTGATTATTATGGGTTAACACCACAAGAAGAAAGACAAGAAAATATTAAAAAGTTTCAAAACGATGAGAACTGTAGATTTATTGTAGGTACACCACAAACAGGTGGTTATGGTATTACACTTACACAAGCTAACACCGTTATTTATTATTCTAATGGATATGACTTAGAAAAAAGATTACAATCAGAAGATAGAGCACACCGAATAGGCCAAGCCAAATCAGTGACTTATGTTGACTTGATTGCCGAAGATACAGTTGACGAAAAGATAACCAAAGCTTTACGTAAAAAAATAAATATAGCCTCTGAAGTATTGGGTGAAGAATTAAAAGCTTGGATTTAAACAAATATTTCTTTTGCTTTACCTAGTATTGGTTTGTATTTTGTTTTACCTTCTTCTCTATATGCATGTAAAAATTGTTTTCTAGGCATACCTTCCGTTACGCTACAATGTATCCAGCCTGAGTTTGGTTCACCAGGAACATAATACTCAAGAATTAATTGATCCCATTCTAACTCTCTGTGTATCCAATCGGCAAGCTCACAGTTATCCACTCCAACCACTTCGAAGTCTGCGGCCTCTGCACGGGCGTGTTGTGAATTTGGTGAACTACCAATAGCTTGGCACAGCTGTGGACTACGGAACCCGCTAGTTACCTTGACCCTGCCGAAGTGGTCACGTACTGGTTGTAAAATTTTTTCACAAAGTGTTTTTAATTTTTCTATTTGATCGGCATTAGGATTATTATCAATCCCTTTACGGATTGCTGTGTCTGATTTGATAAGCTCTTGAAGAGTAAAATTCCGTGTAAGTTCCATTTTTATGCAAGGTCTGTTAATAATACTAATAATACGGCTCCCATACCTCCGACTATCCAATACTCTAATCTTTTAATACGTTCTTGCATTTCTTTTATTTGTTCGAATGTTTGCTTTTGCATTATTCTGCAAAGCTTTTCATGTGATTCAATTTTTTGTAATGCTGATTTTTTAGCCATTACGTTGTTCTCCTTAATCTTTGTCTGATTACTTGTTCTTCTGGGGATAGTAATGCAGTTTCAGTTGATGTCAAGTTAGTATTTTGATCTACTGTTTGTGCTTGATTACTTATATTTGGCTGTGGATTTACAATTGGTTGAGGTAAATTTGGTAAAGGTATCAATGGTGCTTCCTCAAATAAATAATCAGCTAAATCAATATCAAATGTTGAGTCTAAAGGTAGCTCTTTAAATAAAGATTTCATGGCTCTTAATGTTGGTGCAACTTCTAAATACACATTTGGATCTCCTAAATTATTTGCAATTTCAGCAAATCTTTTTCTAATATCTTGAGAAGGGAAATATGGTTCAAATACTCCTGTTGCTAAATTGTTAAAAGTTTTTGTACTTATTTGTCTATCACTAAATTCTCTTCTTAATGAACTTGTGTCAACACCAAGAATTCCAGCAGCGTTAATATTTTTATTCATTTCTTGTTGAACTTCAAATCTTGCTTTGTTTGAATTATAAAATGCACTAATGACATCGTTTGGTTTTATTCTACCACCTCTTAATATTCCAAAGTAACCACCAGTAAATTCTCTTCTAGCATTTCTAATACCTTGTTGGTAATCAGCTATCTTAAATCCCATAGATTGTAATGGGTCTACTTTAATAGGACGTAGTCCCATAAATCCTGCTAGCTCTGGTCCAATGTTTAAAAAATCTCCACGTTTGTCAGGAGTTCCAAATGCAGCTGTACCTAATCTTAAAAATTGTTTGTAAGAAGGTGCCAATGCATTACCTAAATGTAAAAATCTAATTGCAGCTTTATTACCTGCTGGTGTTTGATCCGTGTACAATTGTCTACCTTCTTTGGTTCTACCACCTCTAACAATTAAATCTGCTGTTGCTTCTGTCCAAATAGATTCTGATATAAATGGATTCATAATCTCAGCACTAGCTTCAGATACTCCATCAACAAAACCTGATAATAATGTTTCATCGTTTTGTTGACCTTCAATAATATTATTTACTAAAGTTCTATATGGTCTAGCTATTACATCGTATGCATTACTATGACTAAAGTCTATATAACGCAGTTCACCATCTTCTGTTTTAATTGGTATTAGTGTAGAGTTTTTAGACCATTCTGGCACGAATTGACGTAATGCTTGGATCTCTTCTTCTGTTACATCATAAATTGCTTTTGCACCTTCAACTGCTATTGTCGGCACAGCTCCTAATGTAAATGCCATACCGGATAATCTTTTAAATCCAGTTCCATACATTTCATTGTTATTTTTAACTAAACCTTTTCCTTCTATATTTACATAAGGCGTGACGCTGCTTCCTATTATTTTCTCTCCTGCAGCTGGTATGTGTCTCATTTCTTTTAATCCTTGTTCTGCAATATTAGTTGTAGTTCTAATTATTTCAGATGGAAATGACATAAAATTACCAATCGGTAATATCCTTGCAGTCTTAACAGCAGATCCAACGTATGCGTAGTTTGGTACAGTATTCTTTACAATATTAGCTGCTTCTTGTTTTAATCCTCTTAATGTTTCTTTGTTATTTACATCAACACCTCTTTTAACTGCAGCTTTTTTTAATCTATCTAATTCAACAACATAGTTTGTAATCTTCCATGTATCATCCTCTGCAACATATTTACCTTGAAAAAAGTTTCCAAGTTTTTTTAATTTACTCAGCATAGGCCTTAGTATTGTATCTGTTGATACAACACCTGGGTTCCCTGTTGCATCTTTTAAAAGATTAATAAGATCTCCAATTTGTACTTGTGAGTTTGTAACTCCAAGCTCTAATAATTCTCTATAAGCTGCTTGCGCTTCTGCTGAGTTTGGTCCAAGTTTCAAAAGCCCTGATATATCAATACCTTCAGCAAACGCTTTTTTTAACAACCCAGGATTTGTTAGACCTTCAATAAATATTCCATTTGCACTAGCAAATGCACCAGCACTAAAAAAGTTACGTAAGTGTGTAGGTATAGATAAAACTGTTTTTGCTAATTGTGATATACCTTTTGGAAATAATAATAAATTTCTGTAGAACCAAGTAACTGCTTTTTCTGTACCCTTAGCACCTTCTCTACCTCTAATTAAACCAGTTAAACTTGCACCTACGTCATTTATATTTTCGATACCTTCGGCTATTTCTTTTGTAGTATATTTACCAGACAAAGGACTGACTAATGTATTACCACCTGGTAATTTTTGAATAACATCATCTAATGAAACTATTTCAATACCTGTAGTTGGTGAGTTAACAGCTTGTTTTGCAAGGTCTTCACTTTCCCAAAAAAATCCTCTTCCACCACTTTCTTGCACTTGTCTGTTTTGCGCTGCAACATCATCGAAATAAGTTGCAGTTCTTGCAACTGCAGATAAGTTTGTCATTGCATTGAATATAGAATAACGTGGGTCTTGTACTTCACCAAATAACTCTCTAAGCACTTTACTGCCTCTACCCATTGCTTTTTCAAAACTTTTTGTTTGTGACATTGCTGTACCATTTGTGTATGTTATATCAGGTAGACCAGCTGGTTTCTTTTTAATTTGTACTTGATTTACAATATCATCAACTAAAAATTTTGCTCTTTCATAATATTCTGTTCCTTCAGGATCAAAAGCTTTAGTTCTATTTTTATCTGTTCTTGCTAAATATCTTCTAAATAAATTTATAGCATTTGAATATGCTTCATCGGTTGGTTTATATTTTTGAAACAATTTAAATAAACCTTTTGGTCTTTGAAATATTCTATATGTACCACCTAACCATCCTTCTATTCTTTCTTTCATAATTTTTTGTAGGTCTTTTGCACCAGAAGCTTTTTTACTTCCTGCATTTTTATTTAATATATTAATTAAATTGGTAAACTCTCCTCTGGCATTATTTAAATTAAATATAATATTTTGTGCAGCTTCTTCGTCTATGTCAGCTTTTTTTAAAAACTTAACTAAATCATCTACTGCTCTTGGGTTTATTTCTTTTGTTAAATCACCTTCAAATAAAACATCATTTAATTTTTTATAAAAATCTTTTTGTTGTGTATCAGTTGATGTATCAAAAAATTTACCTGAACGTGGATATACTTTATCTACTTCTCTTGTAATATTTTCTACTATCTCTCTTGCTCTAAATGTATCTCTTGCTTTTAATCCAGCTTTAGCCATTTCAGATTCAAATACTTCTCTAGGTAAATCTCCTTGAGGTCTAAAAGCTGAACCGATATATTTATTTACCCATCTTTCAAATGCACTGTCACTATATGCAAGTTCTTGACCTCGTTTTGCAAGAGCCTTACCTCCTCTACCAACACCATAAACAAAAGGTGTTATAAATATAGACTCTGCACCAAACTTTAATCTGTTTAATATTCTTCTACCTGCTTCTTCTCTACCTTCTCCTTCAACTGTATCTAACGCAGTTGGTCCTTCAAAAAAATCTCCAAACGTTCCTATTTCTTCTACATCAGCAACAAGTGTTTCTCCTGTTGCACCACCAAATACACCTGCAGCAAATCTTTTTGAACCATCCGGTATTCTATCATTTAATGATTTTGCTTTCTTCATACCATCTTGAACAGCTTTAGCTCTTAAATTAGCATATGTTCCAGCTTTTTTTGCTTTTAATGCTTTGTCTGCTAATTTAGTTGCAAGTTTAAAACCTGCTCCACCTGGTATACCTATCTGTGTAAATGTTTCTACAAGTTTACCAGCGACTCTTTCTTGTGCCGTGTCTTCAAATATATTAACATCGTCAAAAAATCTTTCTACATCTGCAACTGTGTTAGAGTCTGCTCCAAGGTCCACGAGCTCTGCACCAAGAGACACTACACCTTCAACAGTTTTAATTAAACCAGATACTAAACCAGCGCCTACTGATGTGTACCATGCTGCTGAGCTGTTTTCCTCTGATGGCAGTAGTGGTGTAAATTTTGCCATTTTTACCTCTATCTGTATATGTTATAGTTTGGAATTTCTTCCATACCCTTTTCTCTTTTGTCTCTGCCTTCTTCAATTGTTTCCAATATAAATTTATCTGTATCTGTTAAACCAGGTTGAAATACTTCTTTAATACTTTGTTTTGGTTTAACTTCATTTTCATTAGCTTCAGATAATATTTCACCTTCAGTATCAGGTGTCATGTCTCCTGTTATATTAAAATCTACAAAACCTAATTTGTTTGTTTCAGGGTCTTTAACTAATTTTACAATTTTACCAGTATTTATATCCCAAAATACTTTACCAACTTTATTTCTATTTCTTTGAGCAAATGCTTTAGCTTGTTTTTCATTACTTAAATCAGATTCAATAATACCACCTATTTGTGTATCTCCAACTGTGCCTGCAAGCTGTGGTCTTACTTCTAAAAAGAATTTAGCCTTGTTTGTTGCTTTGTTTAAATCACCATCATAGTCATCTAGATATTGTGCAGCTAATTGATTAACAGTTAAACTATCACCTGAATTAATTTTCATTTTTTCAACTTCTAGTCTTTTATCTAATAAACCTTCTTCAAACTCTTGACCTTCAAGTCTTTCACTTCTTAAAAATTCTTTTTCAGATTCTAATTTTCTACGTGCTGCTTGACTCTCTTGTAAGTTTTTAAATGGTCCTTGAGCCGCGGTCGCTGCAGTAGCTAGTAAGCCGCCTTGTGGTGGTGTCGATAATAAATTTAAACCAAGACCAGTTAAAAAACCTGGCACGCCACCAAAATTAACACTAGGTGCGTATGGGTTAGGTGTTCCTTGTGCATATTGTTTTCTTGGTTGATCTAGTCCTGATGTAATACCAGTTCCTGCTGATCCACCTATTCTAAACATTGGTCTTTTTAAAGTCCTGTTCATAATTATTTATTAAACCCAAATTGAATATTAGCGTTTGGTTGAAGTGCTCCATAAATACCAGCCAGTGTTGTTCCAACTCCTAACGCAGTTTGTAATGGTGTAGGGTTAGGTATGTTTGTTGTTTGTGTTTGACCAGGATATCCACCCATAATTCCTGTTACTTGTCCAGCAAATCTATCTAACTGTTCTTGTGGTAAGAATGTAGCTTGTCTTGCTGCTTCTCTTTGTGCATCAAGACCTGCTTGTGTTTGTGCTTGGTTCAGTGCGCCCAACTGACCTAAACGTCCAATATCTACACCTGTTGCACCTTGTTGTGCTTGACCTAGTGCTGCTTGAAATTGACCTAAACCTTGTTGTTGTGATGCAAATGCTCCTCTGTTAGCGATGTCTTGTTGTCTGGCTCCCGCTGCCTGACCGAATCCTTGTTGCAAGAGACCGGCTTGTAATAATGCTCGTTCTCTCGCAGCCCCTGTGCCGAACTCTGCGAGTTGCACTCCCGCTCGACCACTGCCGAGCGCACCCAAAGCTGCTTGTTGATCTCTTATACCTTGTTGTTGTATTTGCGTGTTACGATCAAACTCTGAAAGTGTTGCATCAATCACTTGTGATTGATACGGGGACATAAAGTCTTGTACGCCTTGTTGGAAAGCTGTTGCTCCCAAACCTACTCCACCTAATGCTGTTCCAGCTGCTGTGCCTGCAGTTTGTGCTTGTTGTAAAAATGGTTGAAAAGATCCTACACCTTGGGTTGCTAAATTTTGTGCTTGTGTTTGTAGTGCATCTTGACCTGCTACTTGTGGTGCAAGTCCTGATAAACTTTGTTGTCTTGTTGTAAATTGTTGAGCAGCACTTTGTCTTGCTGCAAAATCAGCAGCAGATTCACCAGGTTGTTGTGATATACCAGCAATACCAGTTGATACTACAGGTACACCTGATTGTGCTGTAACTTGTTTTGCTAAATCTTGTCCTAGATCTTGAACGAATTGTGCAGGTAAATTTTGTACTTGTTGAATAGCCATTATAATACTTCCTCTAATCTTTGTGATGTTTGAAACATGTCTCTAGCGCCTTCTAATCCTTGCGATTCTTCCGATACGTCACCTCCGGATTCGAGGTTCTTCATCATGTTATACATAACTTCTGCGCCTTTGTCTACATCTCCGTCGCCGGCGTTTCTAACAGCATCAGCTGTAAATACAAACTCATTCTTTGATAATCTTGCAGGGACGTCATCTGCTTTTTCCATACGTCCTATTGGAACAAATCCACCTTCAGCTCTTAAATCCATTTCTTTTCCATCCATATCTAATAATGGCATAACTTTTTTAGCTACAGGCTCTTTGCCTTCCATAGGTCCACCTTCTGCTCTAAATCTTCTTCCTAAATACTTATCAGGGTTAGCTCTTATCTCTGCTATATCAATTCCTGTATTATCTGAAATTAATTGTGCCTCTTCTTCTTGTTCAGGTGTTAGTAATCCTGCTAGTGTTGATGCTGCTGTAATACCTAATCCTATTTTACTACCAGCTGCTTTTGCAAATTTATCACCTAAACCTGTTCCACCAATAATATCTCCAACGTTTCCAAATATAGAACTTAAACCTCCAAAACCTCCAAAACCTTGGCCGCCTCTTGTTACACCCGGTAACATTTTTCCAAAAAATGTACCACCACCTAAACCATAAGCTCCAAGACCTAATATAGCAGCTTTACCTATTGGTGACTTTGCAATCTTCTTAACTGATCTTGTAACTTTCTTAACAAGTTTACCTAAACCATACATCTGTCTTGCTGATTCAAGGTCCATGATCCCACCTTCATAAGGCATGCCACCTTCTGCTAATCCTGCTCTACCGCCATCAGCTCTAAATGCTAATCTTAAACCTTCGTCCTCTTCTATCTCTGGTTTTTGGTTCATAATTCCTGTTTTGTCAGCTATAATTTTTGGAATAATAGGAATAAAAGGATCACTTGTATCATTAGAACTACCTAATTGACGTGGACCTTCTGGTCCATAAAAAGCCTCTTCAAATTCTGTTTGTGATATATCACCAGTTGACTCACCTTTATTAATAGCATCTGATAGTCTATCTAAATCTGTTAAAGTTTCTCCTGACATACCATATTGATCAACAGCAGGATCTGATCTTTCATATACATTTAACGCTGGGTCAAATGTTGAAAGAATATTTCCAAAAGAAGGAACAGCTGATTTTAATCCAGTTTTTTGATCATATAAATTTTTTAAACTTGCTATTCTAAATTTTTCTGCAAAATTTTGTTTTTGTTTTAACCTTTGTTTTTGATTTATTTCTAAATTTCTTTTCTCCTTGTCAAAACGTTCTTTTTCTATCCTAGCTGCTTCTTGAGCTGCTCTATTGTCTATCGCTGATCTTGCTCTTGCAAAATCAGCATCTGAACCACCACTACCACTTCCTGCATCAAAAGCTGCTGAAGCGTCTTTATAATCATCATCACCAAAACCAGCATCAGCCCCATAGTAACCAGGACGTGTACCATCTTTTCTTGGTTTTACTAGTTGAAGTTGTTTAAATTGTTGTGCGTTTGTTATGGCCATCGTTCTATTCTATTTTGTTTCTCCAAATAAATCAAGGCTAGGCATGATTACTCTAACATCTTTTCTTATGTCAGATTCTGCAATTCCTTTAGCTTTCCACTCAGAATCGTCCTTGTATACCTCGCCTGTCTTCATATTTGTTATTGTTGTTATAATCTCTTTTGGTTCTATTACTGGGATATCTTTCATTATGTTGTTATCTCCTTTTTAATGTTTAGATAGCTAACCGCTACATCAAACGAATCTGTGTTGCTTGATAGCACGGTTAGGGTATTACCACCCTCAACCACTAAAGGTTGAGTAAGTAATTCTGTTGTAACATTTGCTGTTAATGCTGCTGACTTTATAGCTGTAATACTGTTATTTGTAACTGTGACTGTTGGTGTTCCGGCTGATGTGACTAGTATAGATTTGATAACATAAGTTTCACTAACCAAAGGATTACCTGTACCAAAAGGATTTATTGCACTTCCTGATGTGCTGTTATCTGTTCCTACAAATTTATATTGATTAGCCATTAGTTTACAAAAAAGTTAAACGCTTCAATTTCATCTTTTAATTCTTCTTGAAACGTTGAGTTTAATTTTTCTACAATAGCATCAAGATCTCTTACTTGAGCTTCCGCAGTCTGTACATCATATTCGTTTGATGGTCTAGTTATTACCTGTACAATTTTTGCCATTATCTACGTCCATCTGGTTGTACATCTAATCTAAAAGTTCCTAATTTCCAACTTTGATTAGTTGTTGTGTTTGCTATTTTTAATGCAACAGCTCTAGCCCTTGCACGTGTATCTACTTTTTTAGTAGATGATGAAACTGTAAATGGTCCAAGTGCTGAGCTTGCTTGTGTATCATTTGGAAAATCTCTTAGTAAAAATGTAATTTGTGTATTACCTGTTTGAGATATAAAGTCGGGTACAAATCTTCTTATCTTCATAAGATACTCACCATCTCCTTTAAATGTTGCAACACCTGTCTGTGTTCCTTGAGCCGATCTTTGTTGTGTAATATCAAAATCTCCTGATTCAATGCTTGCAACAATTGCTGTAGTTGCACCACCTTGAACTTGATCAGTTCCTGTTTCGTGTTGATAGTATATTGTTCTACCTTCTGTGTTGCCTACAACATCAAAAGATGTATCTGTTCCTGCTTCGTATGATAAAGCATGCGGATTACCAAATACTGCAGAATCTTCCCACATAGTTCTAGCTAATGAGCCAATAGTCCACACCGGTCTTTGTGGTGATGAATCAAAATAATTATATGTAACTTGTCTATTAACTACTGATGATCCTGTTGTTGGGTAAAACCAAGTAACTTCACCAAACAAGTTATTTAATCCTGCTGATACCATTTGGTTACCAGATTCTAAATTTATATTATCGTAAACAAAGTCTTCTACTAAACATGGTAGTGATTCTAGTTTACCAGCATATCTAAAAAAACCATTCTCTGACATCCAATAAGCAGCACCATCAACTTCTACACATGCATTCTGTCCTGCAAGTCCACAGTTAGTTCCAACTTGTGCGAATGCAAACGTAAATGGTTGACCAACAAAACGTTGAGTGAACAATGCAGTATCAGTCCAAACATAGATAGCGTCCCTACCTCTAATTGCTCCTCTGATCTGTGATCCGTCGGCCAGTCTTTGTGTACCAGCTGTATTGGTTGCTGTAGGTGTGTATGTGTTTATATCTTCTTGATCTGAAAATCTTACAAACATGTCATCTTGTGTAGATGTATCACCTATTGTTGTTTCTGTTCCAAAGAATACTAAGTGTCTATCCGGTGTTGATACTAACATGTGACGTGATGCAGTTGGTGCACCAGATATAATACTTGCTCTAATTGTTTCTGCGTTTGTTGCAGCAGAGTTCCATTCAAATACCGCACTGTCATGAATAAGACAAATTGCTTTGTCACCAAAATTATCTAGGGACCACATACCAGGTTCAAGAACTAAGTCACCTGATGCAGCCTCTCCCCATGCTACAAAGTTTGTTGTGCTGGTAACTGTTGCTCCACCACTATGAGCTGCAGCAGTTGTTCCTCTAACTTCTCTTGTTACACCTGTAAGTTCATTACCAGATATACCTGTGTATGAAATTTCTTCGTTATCTATTTTTATAAAGTTTGTACCTGCATCTGGAAACTGAGATACATCATTTAATATAATTCCTGTTGTTACAGCATCATTAATACCATTTGTTAATGTAGTTGTAGGTTCACCTGCTACTTCACCACCCCATGATCCAAGTGACCAACCAAAACCTTGAGCTTGTACAGCTGGTCCTACAGGATAATAATGTTGTACTCTAATACCACCTGATGTTGTTGCACCAGATCCAGATTCATTACCTGGCATTGTAATTGTAATAGTTGTACTTGTAGGTACAGTTGTTACCATAAATTTTTTATCATCAAAATCAGCTGCTGTATAATTAGAATTAGTAATAGTAGTAAAATTATCTAATAAAATTATATCTTGTGCACTTATATTATGTGGAGAACTAAATGTTATTGTAACAGTTGGTGATCCATTAGTTGTGCTAAATGCATTAGAAAGAGTTGTTGTAGATTTGATAGGATGTATGTCATAAAACACACCACCTGAGTATGCATATAAAATTCTGTTTGTACCAATAATTGCGTATTTTCTAGCTTTACTATTTACAAAATGATGAAGTCCACGTCCTGCACCAGTAAGAGCATCATCACCTAATTGCTTCCAACCACCTATTTTTTCAGGTGTGCCATACCTAAATCTTACATTATCGCAGTCAGTCCATTGACCTTCTGCTGTTGTAGGTGTTATCTGTTTATTAATTCCAGGCTGAAATCCTATCTTTTGTAACATATATCTCCAGATTATATTAGATTGCGTTGATATTCAACGTTATTTGGGTATACCCAACATAGGTCTTTTATCATACAAATTGGTTTTTGCAAATCTTCCATCTGCATGATTATAGTGTAAAAACACTTGTCCGCAAAGCTTTCCTTCAAAAGGTTTACGCCAATGCTCTAATTCACAGCCAGAATAGATAAGCATATCACCAGGTTTTAGATTAACTTCTACACCTAATGGTGCACCTGGTTTTACAATACCTTTGTATTCTTCAATAACATTATCTGCTCCCGTAGGATCTAGATAGATAGGCCAGTGATCACCACCTAAACATAGTGTGGTTGATATCTCACAACTAGGTCTATCTTTGTGTCTGTTTAAAATATTGCCTGTTCTATAGAGTCTTGTGTAAGAATAAGTAGGTACTAGTTTAAGTCCTGTTTTCTTTTGCATAACATCAATAGTTTTAACTAATAAAACTTCCATAAATCTATCTGCATATTTGGCATAAGATCCTGGTACTTGTGGATCATGAAAGTTACCAACTAATGGATTACCTTTATGTGTGGTATAATTGTTTATCATCCAGTTATCAGCCTCTGCGGATATTTGTAAATATCTATAAGCAACATCTGCTATTTCTTTTGATATAGCACCACGTATGACTTGATATTTATTTTTCTTAAAACTCATATTTGTATAAAATTATAAGACACAGATATTCTCCAGTTTTTTTCACCTTTATCTGTATTTAAATTTATATCTACACCATGGGGAAGCCAACTAGGAAAAAAGATCATACGACCTTCTACAGGTTCATAAGCACACACTCTCCATAATGCTTCTGGCATATTCTCTACTCTTCTAGGCATATGTGTATTAGGTCCTGGTCTAGGATCTTCTAAAAATAATTTACCTGAGTTTTTTGGTACTTTAATATAATATACCCCTGACCACATAGAGTTAGGATGTGTATGTGTTTTGTTATAACTATAAGTAGGATTAATATTAGCCCACATATTACCCAAACCTAACTTACCCGTAATACCATAATCTTTATTACACTCCTCAGCCATCTTAAATAATTCTTGAATTAAAGGTTGATACTCTTTTCGTTTATCCATATCTGTTTTACTGTGCCAACCAAAACCAGAGTTTGTTTTCTTTTCACCTTCAGGATCTGTTTTACGCCACTTCTTTATTTCTTTGAATAAATATTTATTAAGTTCTTTAGCGTTAGGTATATCTTTAAAATACACTGGAGTTGGAAATAATACTTTTCTTTGTAATGTCATTTAAATGGTGGTCCTCCAAACCACATCACTAAAGATTTTCTCACACCTTTTTTAACTGGTGCAACTTTGTGTCGTAAAAATGATGCAAAAAATATAGCTTGTCCTTGTTTCAAGGGCAGTGGCTTGTTATCACCCATCTCTGAAAACGTAAGTTCACCACCTGTAAACTCTGATGGATCTGATAATAAACATGTCATAGATATTTTACGTATTGGATTTTGACCATCTTGACCAAAAGCATTTAGATCCATATGCCAATCATAAAAACCACCTTTAGGATAAACCGTAAACTGTGCAGGCTCTGTAAGTCTTACACCATCAAAATAAAAATGATTTAAGTTTACAATAGATAATTGATTTTCAATAACTTTATACATCTGTGGTAATTTATCAAAAGGTATCCAAGATATTGTTGTAACTCTTTTTTTAGTATCATACTTACCTCCTTCGCCTCCACCAACTTTTGCTTGTTCTGGTGCACACTGATTACCAGCATCAATAATCATCTTACATTGTTCTGGTGTAAATATGGGTTCTGTTGTTTGGGCAACATAAGATTGCCATCTAGGCATTCGCGGTACTTGTGTCATTCGTTTTGCCCTGATCCAGTTCTCGAAGATACAGGATTATAATCAACATCTACATTACAAACTAATGTTCTTCTTTTTTCTTTAGTTCCGTTAAATGGATATACACAGTGTCTCATATCATAAGGAAAAACATAAAAGTCTCCTATCTTCATTTCAGGTGAATAATCTGTTTTAGAAAATTGTCCATTAGCTGCGCCTATGATTTGTAGTCTACCATTCATGGGTTTTGATTCTGCAGAATATTCTACGCCTGTGTCTTTAGGTAATTTTAAAATCATCACAGAAGATAGACCTGTATAAAGTTTACCTTGGTGTATGTGCACAGGATTATATTCGTGTGCTTTCATTTCATTAACCCAAATAGAATTTATAGATTTTTGTGTTGGACCTATCTTGTTCCAATCTGTGTAATGATCAAAGACAGTGTGAAACCATTTTAATATATCTTGTGGTAGAAAAGAATGCTGATGCATCTTATCATTGTTAGGACCTGAATAAAATAAAGATACTTCATCCTCTATTTTACCTACCAATTGTTTATTGGCTTTTGGTAATTGTTTCTTTTGTTTTTCATAGATCTCATTAAGACCTACAAAAATTTCTAAAGGGACTTTGTATTTTAAAACCGTTTGCCCTAGATAGACAAAGTCGAAGTTCATTTTATTTTTTTAGTTTTTTTACTATCTAAAGATAATGTATTATCTTTTATACCTTTTTCTAAAGCTTCCAATTGACCTAGTATATTAAACACTTCTGGTTGTGTTGTACCAGGAGTTATAGTTTGTTTTTGTCTTTGGAATCTTAACAAATATGATTTAGCTTGGTGCGTATTTACATCTTTGTCATCAAAAGAACCATCGTGAAACTCTTTTTTAAGTTTAGACCAAGTAGCAACTTCTCTCATTCTATGTTTAGCAACAAGTTCCATACTTGCTTTACCATAAAGTTTTTCTTCTAACTCTATTTGTTTAAGTTCTTTTTCTAATGGATCTTTTTCTTTTTTAATATCACGTTTTAATTTTTTTATCTCAACTTCATTTTTTCTCGCATCAAATGATAGATGAACTAAATTTTCAAAGTGTGTATTCTGTTCTCTTACAGACTGCCAATACTTTGCAGCTTTGGTTGGATATTTATTGTCGGATAATACAGAGAATCTCATTTCTGTTTCTGTACGAAACATTTGTTTCTTCATCCATGTATCTTGTAACTCTGGTATTAATTTTTTAAAACTTTTAACATCATCTTTATCTAAGATGTTTGTTAAATACTTTGACTCAGTCTCAAGTTTAGTTGCTATATTACGTTTTTCTTTTGACATATTTTCTCCTTTATTATTTCTAATCTGTATATATACCTTTTTATAGAAAGGTCAAGTCTACGATAACGTTACTGTAGCTAACGCAGCATCAGCTGTCCATTCTTCTGTAGCATTTGTTATTGTACCTGGTACTGAACCTGCATAAGCTAGAGCAGAAACACCAGAACCAGCATTTCCTGAATCAAATCTAACTGTTGCTAAATCTGCACCTTCAGACCATGATGAACCATTCCATACTTCTGTTTCACCTTTATAACTTGCACCAACTAAACCTCCAAATGCAAGAGCTTGTGATGAAGAAGTTCCAGCACCAGCTATATAAGTTCTTGCTGTATTTAAATTATTTACTTCAGTCCAACTTGTTCCGTCCCATTTTTCTGTTAAATTAACACCGCCAGGTTCTGGTGAACCTCCAAAAGCTAAAGCATCTGTTTGAATGCCTGCTCCTCCATGAGAATATCTACCAGAGTTTAAATTATTTACTTCTGTCCAAGCGCTTCCATTCCAAGATTCTGTGTTAGCATTTGTTGGTGTAGGCGTTCCTCCAAATATTAAACTAGCGGTTTGTGTTCCAGCTTGAAATGTTGTGCTATGAGAACTATTTAAATCCCCAACTTCAGTCCAAGAGGACCCATCCCAACTTTCATTAATAGTAGTAGCAGAACCAGTATTTCCAGAAGAAAGTAATGCTGCAGTATTAGTTCCTGCTGCGCCTGCACTATTTCTTGCAGTGTTTATATCTCCAACTTCTGTCCAAGTAGAACCATTATACGATTCATTGTTAGCTATTTTAGCTGGAACACTTCCTCCTATAGCCAATGCTGACGTTTGAGTGCCTTGTGTTCCTTTACCTGGACTAGACCTTGCTGTATTTAAATTACCACCACTAGACCATGTTGCTGTAGGTAAGCCCGCCGCTTTTCCAAAAGCTTTTAACGTTGTGCCCCCAGATAAAAATATATCACCTTCTGTTAAGATAGCCGATGTTGGAGGTGCAACTGAAAATTCTTCTGTAACACCAGTTGTAGGAGGTTCGCCACCAACAGCTAAACCTGCAGTTGATGTACCGTTACCACCTAATTGACCTCTTCCTGTAGTTAAGTCTGCGACCTCTGTCCAACTAGAACCATTCCAAAATTCTGTATTAGCAATATTAGGCGCTCCACCAAAAATTAAAGCTTCTGTAGTAGTTCCTGCAGCAGCTCCTGCGTTTCTTCCAGTATTTGTGTCTCCAACTTCAGTCCAAGATGATCCATTCCATAATTCATTAATAGATGAATTAGGATTACCAGTAATTGCTAAAGCAGCTGTATTAGTTCCTGTTCCTGCTATACCATATCTTGCAGTATTTAGATCTCCAACCTCAGTCCAGCTAGATCCATTCCATAATTCATTAACAGCAACAGGAGATCCTGTATAACCACCAAAAACCAATGCATTTGTATTACTAGACCCTGCACCGCCTCCATTTCTTCTTGCTGTGTTTAAATCCGTTGTTTCTGTCCAAGCTGATCCATTCCAAGACTCTACATTAGCTGTGTTTGATCCTCCAGATACTTCTCCACCAGAAGATAAAGCAGAATTATAAACTCCAGCTTCATAACCTGCTTGCCTTGCAGTATTCAAGTCTCCAACTTCGGTCCATGATGATCCGTCATATTGTTCTGTTAATGCTGAATATGGAGGTTGCCAACCAGAAAACGCTAAAGCTTGAGTTTGAGTTCCTACTGATTTTAAAGCATATCTTGCAGTATTTAAACTTCCACCACTAGACCAAGATGCTCCAGCCACTCCTCCAACAACTGGATCGCTGTCTCTTGTTTGTACTGTAATTCCTTTTACTTCTCTATACTTTGCCATAATTAACTCGTTGTAATTGTTTTATTAGCTAAACTTGCTGTCCACTCTTCTGATTGTGAAGTTGCTGGAGGTCCTCCTCCTGCTGCAAGTGCACTTGTCGCTGAATTTTTACCGCTAGCAGCTCTAGCAGCTGTCGATAAATCATTTAACTCTGTCCAAGAAGAACCGTTCCAAACTTCAGTGTTAGCTACATCAGTTGATACATATCCTCCAAAAGCAAGAGCTTGTGTTTGAGTACCTGAACCCGCTAAAAAATATCTTGCAGTATTTAAATTATTTACTTCTGTCCAACTTGATCCATCCCAAGATTCTGTATTAGCAGTTGTAGGTTCTCCACCAAAAACTAATCCTTCTGTTTGAGTCCCTGCCGCCCCTCCACTTATACGAGCTGTGTTAAGATCACTTACTTCAGTCCATGAAGATCCATTCCATGATTCAACACTAGCAACAAAAGTAGTAGTATAACCACCTGCATATAAAGAAGCAGGAGCCGCTAAACCAACACCCATACCTTGTCTTCTAGCAGTATTTACATCAGTGGTTTCAGTCCATGAAGATCCATTCCAAGCTTCTACATTTGCAAGATTTGAATCTGTTCCTGCAATTACTAATGCAAGTGTTAATGTTCCCGTTCCAGCAGTTTTATCTCTTGCTGTATTTAAATCAGCATCTTCTGTAAAAGCAGTTCCATTATAAGATTCGTTTAAAACTGAAGTAGATGCTGTAGATGTTCCTCCAGCAAATATTCTTGCAGATTCATTACTTGCTCCCGATCCTGCTGCATAAAATCTTCCAGTATTCATTGTACCACCAGATGACCAAGAGGTGCTTGGTATATCTGTTATCGTTTCTTTAAAAGTGTTTGTTGTTGAATTATAATATAATTGTCCTTCAGTACTTTTTGAAAATGTTGCAGCTGGTGTTGTTGTCCATTCTTCTGTAGTAGCAACAGTGGTTGTAGTATATCCTCCAGCATAAATTGCATTTGTATTTGATATACCAGCGCCATCTGCATAACTTCTTGCAGCTGATAAATCTGCTAACTCTGTCCAGCTAGATCCATCCCAAGCTTCTGTTTCAGCGTCTACTGTTCCTCCTTGATTTGAACCACCATAAATTAATGCACTAGTATAAGTTCCAGCTGCACCGCCATTATATCTTGCTGTATTTATATCTCCAGTTTCAGTCCACGAAGAACCATTCCATAATTCTGCTTTAGTTTGTACACCTGGTTCTACAGAACCACCTGAAACTATTGCATTAGTGTTATCTCCTGATACAAATGGGCCATTTCTAGCAGTATTCATTTCAGCTATTTCAGTCCAACTTGTACCATCATAGGATTCAACTTCACTTGCTACCCCTGGACTTTTCCAACCACCCACACAAAGTGCTTCTGTATAAGCTAAAGAACCAGATCCTAATGAAAGTCTTGCTGTGTTTAAATCGTTTCCTTCTGTCCAATTTGTACCATCCCAAGTTTCTGAAACAGCAGTTTTACCTGGAGTTTCACCACCAAATCCTAATGCTGCTCCTTGAGTTCCTTGACCACCTAAATAAAACCTTGAAGTATTTATGTTATTAAGTTCTGTCCAACTTGAACCATTATAAGATTCTGTATTATTAACAACTCCACCACCATTATTACCAGCAAAAGCTAAACTAGATGAGTTGCTTATACCACTAGCGCCAACACCATATCGCCCTGTGTTTAAAGATCCACCACTAGCCCATGATCCTGTAGATGCTTGAGACGCAGCTGGATCGCTAGACAGTGTTTGAACTGTAAATCCTTTTATATCTGAATAATTTGCCATAGGCTAAAGACTATGGAAGATTATATAATGTAGGTCTTGGGTTTCGCTCTTGCTCTTCAGCTGATAATGCATCCCAAGCAGTTTGTGCTGCTTCGATTTCACCAGTAACGATAGCTTGTGCTTCTTCTTTTGTCTTAATTGCACCTGCTACTTTACTGATCCATTGATCACCGTAAAGATTATCGCCTACAACCCATACTTCACCAGGATGCCCTGAAAGGTGAAACTGTTTTCTCTCTTCATGAGTGAAAAAGTTTTTACCCCAGTTAGTCGCTGTACAGTATTTATATGCCATAGTTGCTTCCTCCTTTTTCTTGTTTATATTTCATTATTAACTTGTT
>Ga0196889_1000009_pt1 | contig 57747 bp, 86 predicted proteins | sample VirMetDEL_Nov_12_FD_166415 | JGI IMG/M metagenome (GOLD analysis project Ga0196889, IMG submission 166415) | Aqueous microbial communities from the Delaware River and Bay under freshwater to marine salinity gradient to study organic matter... | ecosystem: Environmental > Aquatic > Marine >...
CCCCTCTAATGAAATAAAGTTTTCATCTTCTGGCAATTCAATGTCGATAAAATTATCAGCCTCAATGTCGATATCAATATCTATCTCTACAAAATTGAATTCGTCATTTTTATTTTTTTCGACAATATCTTTTAGATCTTTATCTACTCTAATCTGATCTGATCTAATCTGATCTGGACTAACAAAATCCGATTCACTCCGAGATAATCCGACTAACTCCGAGTTATTGAAATTTAAAGGAATGTTTTCAGTGATTTTATTTTCTTCAATTATCTTTAAAAGTTGCTTAATTTGTGGGTGTTTTGAATTTGTATCATCTAAACGCCTAGCAATCTTAAAGCAATTTACATTCTTTCCATCTGAACCAAGAAGATTTAGCTCTATAAAGTAGTTCATCATTTCAGCTATTTTACTGCTATCAACTCGCCAGTCGATCGAAATAGTTTCAATATCTTCTTCAAGCTTAAAGCTTATATTGCTTTTTGATACTCCAGCGGCAATGCATTCAACCAAGTACCAGTAAAAGCCGTACCCCTCAAAGCCGTATTTATGTCTAACCTTTTTTAGTTTTGCGTCTGCGCTAGCATCCGTGTCATGTTTGAACCATCGCATAAAGCCCCCTTATACCTGCTCGCCATACTGCGCGAATTTGGAAACCTCAATTTCAAGAGCTTTACAAATTGGTATGATGTAATTCATCCCTCTTGTTTTTCCGGTCCTTAAGCGGGTTACTGTGTTGTAAGTAACACCAGCCGCCTCTGCAATGAATGCATGATCCTTTTTGTGTTTCGCTTGCGCCACCGTTAACGCTAAAGCAAAATCAAAAGTCGGGGTTGTTTTTTTCACTATTTCCACCTTTCTGTGATCGGTTATATTGGTGAATATACGGCGCTGAGCGCCTTAAGTCAATCCATCAGCGTTATTTTACAGGCTTTTAACATAGCCTTACTGATCATCAAGAAGTTAAATAAAAGGCCGCTATTATAAGCAGCCTTTTATAAACTCCGATAAACTCCGATTAAGTCAGTCAACCAACTGGATAATTAGATCTTCACAATCAATTCTTTCTGAAACAAACTTATCAGCTAAAGCGCTGGCCTCGGTAGCCGTTTTGATTTTCTCTTTATGGCCAAAGCGAAAAACCTTAATTACACGTTTTTTGCTGACGTAATAAGCGCCGGAGTCTTTCAAAGAAATGACGCCTTTGTCACTATCAACTTTTAAATTAAAATTTAGCACGTTGTTTCTCTGCCTTTTCTTTTTCAAAAAACTTAGCTGCATCAAATTTTGTTGGTGCAACTGCCTTAACCTCTCTTTCAATTTCAAGGTAGGATCCATCATGAAAGTGATAGGTACATAACACGCAACCAGTTATTGATTTACTGCATAGCCTTTCAGCATGAAACTTTAAAGGGCCAGCATCTTTATATTGCCCCCTAAGCTTCGATGCAATCGTTATGTTTACAAATTTTTTGCCAGTTTTTATAGATTTTCTATATTTTTGAACCATAAGGATCACCATTAAAAGCGGGTTCCCCGCTGTTAATTTATGCCCACCAAGGATAAGCGCCTTTTACAATTTCAGAAACGCAACTCTCGCTAACCGAAACTCTAACCCCATCAACATCAACCACAATAAGATCTGGATCTTGCTGATTATAAAAACCGTTGTAACCTCCTTTTCTAAAGTCAACAACAAGCAGAGCCACGCCGTTAGGCGCTTTTCTTGAACGCTTAAGCTTAACAGTGGCACCGATAAAAGTTAATGCTCCACTACCATCGATCCAGCCCTTTGAGTAAATCTTTGTCGCATAATGTTCAGCAGCTTCAGCAATTTGATCTTGTGTTGCGTCAACACTGTAAAGGTCGTGAGCAATTAAATCGTAAGGCCCGCCGATAGTTGAAAGCTTTTTAGTTAAGCCGTCCCAGAAAGTAACGACGGTATAAGCGCCATTGTTTTCGCTATACTTATGATCAACTGCTACAACAACATTATTAAGATTGTTCATTGTATTTACTCCCCTGTATTTTTTGAATACCAGCGACGCGCGCCAGCTTCGGTTTTAAAATCTTTTGACTTGGTAAAAGTCATAGCGGTAAAAGTACCGTCAGCATTTTTAAAGACGCCTGAAGAAATTGCTTCGTTATTGCCTAAGTTTAAAGTTTTCATGTTGCCGCCTGTTTTCGCTCGCTAATTCAATAAAGCTATAATAACGAAAAACCGTTACATCTGCAACGGTTTTTCGTAAATTATTTAAATTATTTTAAACCGCTAAGGCTTTGGCTATGTGCGATATAAAATGCATAACATCGCCATTGTGAAAATCAATTTTAACCAGAGTGTTTTTTATTTGCGCTTGCTCTTGACCGCTGGTTGATTTCATTGCATCTACAACCATAGACAGCGGCATGATGTTTAACCCGCTAGGCCCTTCAACATCAATAGAGCTATTTAGGTCAATGTTTTTTTCTTCAAGTAAAGCGTTAAGCCATTTTGCAAAATTCATAGTAGATCCCGTTTACGTGTTTAATTTCAATAATTGAATAATACGGGAAACCGTAACTTGTGTCAACGGGTTTACGTAAGCAATTTAAAATATTTCGGGCTCTATTGTTAATTTATTATTCTCCATCATAGCAAGTGCAAATAAACAGCAAATATCTTCAATAACTATCGCGCCACTTACACCCCATATTTTACGGGGCCAAACGTCATAAATCCCCGAGTCTTCATCGTAAACGCTATCAAATAAAGCTTTTAAAAAGTTATCTATATCAGGCCTTTGTTCATGAGGTTTTCCATTCATTTTTTCTGCTTTTGCTTTACTCCAGCTTTTAGGCATTGGCACAACGAAGGTGATCCTTGCTCCTTGCTTTGGGACCTTAACGCCTAAAGCCCTGCATTCATCTTTAAATGAAAAGTATTTTAAATCTGCTGTTGATGGCGACCACTTTACGCGCTGAGTCATCCTAGGTTTTGATACTGGGTTTAATTGATACGTTATAAAAGGCTTATCAATAGTAAAGCCAGCATTTATATGAAGACCGCTAATCATTGTATTAACCTTAAAATTAAATAGATTATATCATCTTGACTTGTGACGATATAATCAATAAACTGAAAACCGTTACATAACTGAACTATAAAAGGACCGTAAAAAATGAAATACTTTGAACTCACTATACCAGCTCACAAGAAAGACTTGCCAGAACAAGATCCGGTCATGGCTGTTGTTGCTGCTAAGTTTCAGAAAGATTGCACAGAGCTAGCACTCGTTGAATTAGAGCGCCAAGGCTTTAACCCTGAACACTTCAAAAACCCAAAAGTAAACCCAGCAACAGAAAACGATTTAATTGAATACCTTTCAAAATTTGAAGCTAACGACGATTCAAACGAATCTGTTGAGGGTGAGGTAAAATTTTCAGGCGTTAACCCTCCAGAGCTTTTAGAGCATAAAAAATATAATAGAGTTGGCTTTCAGTATGTCGAAGATACTGGCGCTTTTGATGTCAACAAAAAGAAAATTCAACATTACTCGTTATGTAATATTTACAAAAAAGGTGAAATTTATACCGTTGAACATGGTTATAAAGATATCATCATGCTTAATACTGGCGCTCATGGTGTAGAGTTTAGCACTTACGGCGAAGCTGGCGTTTACATTATGAATCACCTAGTTAAGCTTGCTGATAAGACTGTGCAATCAGAAGTTGAAAGCGGCTTTGCTGTTAGGGCTAAAGCCCACTTCCAAGGCATGATTAATCATCACCCATTTAAAAACAAAGATTTCATCAACGCAAATATTAAATTAGCCGATCAACTTGGGGTTAACTACAACCCTGAAGAGCAGCTTAATATAGATTTACCAAGTGATGCACCAGAAGCGCCGGAAGAGCTTATTGAAGTAGAAGGCGATAATGATACTGAAAGCAAAAATGAAGTGCATGAAAACGTTTTTAGCGATGCAGAGATCGAAATAACCGGAAGATTTCCAACCCCAGAAGCTATTTTTGCCGAAGAAGGTTTTGAGCCTGAAGATCAAGACTTTGCAGACGTCAGAAAAGATCAGTCGGCGTTTGCTTTAAATGTAAAAAATTGGCTTGCTGGCCATCGTGAAACTTATACGGATTATTACACTAATGGGTTTGCGGCATTAACTAGAATTGATGTAGCAATTGACAGCAAAGAAGATGCATTGGAAAAGATTTTAAATAAATCAATGAAAGAAATTTCATATCATATTGCATTGCTTGATTTTGCTCAAAACTTTAAAGAGCCAGAGAAAAAACCTCTTATTGGCGAAGATATGAAGAGTAAACTTGATAAAATTGCTGATAAATTTATCAATGAGCCTGACGATAGCATGGTTGAAAAGGTAATTGATCAGTCAGTTGATAACGCTGAAACCGAAGAGCTTATTATTATTGAGTTAGATGACGACGCCATAACAGACATTTCAACTAACGAATCTGATAAGGCGATTAATACTCCAGCCTTAAAAGTCGATAATACTTTAGCTGATGAAGTAGTTGTTGAAAATAATATTGATATTGATATTGAAGAAGATATTGAAGAAGATATTGATCTTGATACTGGCGAGATCACCATTATAGATGAAGATCTAACTGAATATATACCAGTTAAAAAAACTGAAGTTTCAAAAGTTGCGGCAAGATCTTTGATTGAATCGTTGATCCCTGAATTAAAACTGCAACCTAAAAAGAAAGTTGCCAAGTTTAAAGAAGGCGTTTATGAAAACGTCATTGATGAAGACTATCACGCTGATGATAGCGAAAGCTCGACTAACATTAAAGAAGCGTTAGTTTCCGGCATGTATTACCAGAATAAAAAAGACGGCACAATCCCTCGTCAAGACAAGAAAGTTTTTGACATTGGAAAATTGATTCACGCAATGTGTTTAGAGCCTGAAACGGTAAAAGATCGCTTTATTGTTGAACCAAAGCAGCCACGCAAACCAACAGCGCCACAGCTTGAGGCTTACCAAAAAAATAAAGCTACTGATAAGGCTATTGAATCAGTGGAATTCTGGGCCAAGTTCAATGCCGAAAAAGAGGAAAAGCGATTAACATGCTGCACTAAGGAAGATTGGGATCTTGCTGAGAATATGCGCAAAGCGCTTTACAGTAATCCTGATTGCTCTAAATTCTTATCTCATGAGCTAGGAAAGCGTGAGGTTTCTCATTTTAAAATTGATAAAGAAACTGGATTAATGCTTAAGGTTAGACCAGATTTGTCTATATCTACGCTATGCCTAGATTTGAAGTCGATAGAATTATGGGGAAATCCAGAATCAGAGCATATTCAATCGGCGCTTAGAAAAGAAATTATTAAGCGCGGTTATCACATTAGCGCCGCAATGTATAACGAAGTTGGCGGATTTGAACAGTTTGCATGGATATTTATTAATAAAACTGAAGGTTATCACTGGTCGGCTGTAGTGGTTGCGAGTGAAGAAATGCTTGAGCTTGGTGCGCTTAAATTCAATAAAGGCAAGCGTATAATCTCTGATGCGATAAATAAAGGTGAATTTAAGCCACCGATAACCCGACCATTCATTGCAGAGCTAACAAGCTATGATCGCGCTGAGCTTGAGCGTCTTCGTTCAGAACAGTAACCAAATGGCCGGAAACGACCCAACCAATTAAGAGTAAATTATTATGCCTAATGAAATTCAGGTTTTGTCTGATGATCAGCAAAAAACATTATTTAGCCTTGGCCACTTAATACGCCATACTGATCAGCTTAATGCTATTAACCAGATAGCCAATATTATGGCTAATTCAAAAGGTCTGGTTCCCGACTCATATATTAATGCGCCCGATAAATGCATGGCGTTAATTATGCAGTCGGGCCGTTGGGGTTTAGATCCTTTTGCTGTCGCCCAAAAAACATTCGATCTTAAAGGTAAAATTGGCTATGAAGGCCAATTAATACAAGCTATTGCCGAAGGCGCTGGCTGGGACTTTGAAACGGAATATCTAGGCGACTGGTCAAAAGTTCAAGGTAAGCATAAAAAGGTTAAGGGTAACAACGGATTTTATGATGTTCCGGACTGGAACCCAGAAGACGAAGACGGCCTTGCAATAGTTATTACCGGAACAAACTCAAGATCTGGCAAAGTAAAAACTATGCAAGTTGATATGAAAGCTTGCTATCCAAGAAACTCTACTAACTGGACTTACAACCCACAGCAACAGATCCATTATTCAAGCATCAAGCAGTTTACGCGCCGTCACTGCCCTAGCGTTGTTATTGGTATTCAAGATTTTGATGATATAGCGGCAAGCAATGAACGCCAACAAATGAAAGATGTAACCCCAAAGCAACAGCGCGACGCTGAGCAGCTTTTAAGTAATATTGATGCTGGCATATTGGATAACGAGCAAGTTGATAGCGATGGCGTAATTAGCGACGTTGGCGGCGATTTAATGCGTGATGTTTTAGCTCAAAATAATGATGCTAAAAGTTATGAGCCTGAAAGCAAAAAGGCTGAGACAGATCCTAGTCCGGTAATTGGTGAAATAGTCGATTGTATTTGTAATGCCATAACTATCAAAGAGCTTAATACGATTGGTCTTGAGATAAACAAAAGAAAGCAAGAAGGCTGCTTCACCGGATCAGAGCTTAAAACCCTGTCTAGTACTTATGCATCAAGACAAGAAGCAATAAAGCTTAACTTAATTTAATTAACTGTAAGCGGCTTTAAGTAGCCGCAAAACCAAATAATAAAGAGCACATACCATGATTAAATCAGCAATCGTATACCGTTTTAATAAGCCTTTTGTTTTTGATGCGGAAAACATTAACGCCGCGCTTAATGATTTTAAATTCACCCCATGCGGATCTCAGGATATATCGAAATATGGTTTCACTCCGCCAGCTAAAAAGCTAAGCGATCAATTGTGCTATTCAACTGGTGATATTGCAGTTATTACAACAACAAAAGAAGAGAAAATTATTCCTTCAGCATACATCAACGAAATGGTTAATAGTATCGTTGATGAAGCTGAGTTTTCTGAAGCGCGGAAATTACCAAAAAAAGAAAAGGATGCCATAAAGGACGATGTAATTGTAACCTTATTACCCCGGGCTTTTACCAAGAAAACAAACTTAAATTTTTATATTTTAAATATGGATTTTGGCCAAGTAATAGTGGCTGACACAACCAGTTATTCAAGGGCTGAAGAAGGCCTTGCTTTAATGCGTAAGGCTTTTGGATCTTTACCAATAGTTCCAATGTCGCTTAAAAATCAAATCGATTATTCAATGACAAGCTTAGCTAAAGAAAATAAGCATTTACCATCATTTGAATTTGAAGGCTTCTATCTTTTAAGTTCTGAATCAACAAGCGGATCATCAGCTAAGATGACGGACTTTGAAAGCGACTCTGAAGAGTTAGCTTTACATCTTGAGAATGGCAAGCTTATTTCTGAATGCTCACTTTCTTACGGACAATCAATGTATTTTAAATTGTCTAGTGAAATGATATTTAAATCAGTTAGCTTTTCTGAAGAGTTTAAGGCTAAAAATGACGAACTAGGCCATGAAGATAAGTTGCTAAGATTTGACTCTGATCTAACGCTTATTATGGGTGATTTTAAATCAATGCTTAATCATTTAGTTTATGAACTTGGCGGTATTGATAGAGGTGAATTATGATGACCGGACCATTTAAAGACAAGGAAAACGCAGAAGTTAAAACCCCCAACAAAGGAAAAAAGCGCGGACCAAAAAATGAAGGTTTGATCATGATAACAAGTAACATGATTGAGTATAGAAACTTGATGCGCAGAGGTATCGACACCTCAGTTAAGATCGCAAAGTATACTGATGATTGTATTCCGGCAGTATCAAAAGTGCTTGAAAGAATGATTAAGATTGGCATGATTGAAAGAGTGGATATTTCAGATAACAAAAGAAAATTATTTAAGTACACTGTAAATAATAACTTTTCTGATGATGGAAATTCTGGAATTAAACCAATTTTATAGTAACAAAAAGCCGCTATTAAGCGGCTTTTTTATTTAATGATCAGGAAGTTATTTTTTTCTATTTTCGGTATAACTTTTGTCGGCTTGCCAGTTGGCGAGAAAAGCATTTCTTTTCTATTTGATATCTGGCTAACGTGGCTTATACGTATCATATCTGGGTTTAATTTTGTCCCGCCAATTAGCTCAAGCTGATCATATATATCATTTTTTATTAAAAACTTAACTATATCATTATTGGTTAATCTTCTATCAAGAAGTTTACTTTTTGATTGTCCAGCCTTAATTTTTACACTATTAAAAACTGGTTTCCCTCTAAATGTTTCATGAAACGAGACAACTTTAATATTAACACCAAAGTGATCTACTAGCGGCTGAAGTATGTTTTTTGCTATCGCACTCATAACAACTAAACCGTAAGGTGTTATTGATTTATGGTCACTAGAAAGATCAGAGAGTTCAAATGATTCAATTTTCATTATTGTTTAATCTCCGCTTCTTTGCTCTTGGGCGCTCATATTTCATCTTGAAATATATTTCAAACGCAAACCTTAGCACCATTGATAAAACGCCAGCAATACCAGCTATATGGGCCCACGTCGCCCAATCTATAGAGCTGCTAGATTCAACAACTGTCATTTGCGCTCTTGCCAATACATCCGGCGAAGTGCTAGCAATAACATTGACAACCTTATCCGCCGCGCTTTGGTTTATTACATCTTTTGCAATGCTCCCTGTTGATAGGGACCCCACAGCTACAAACATTTTTGTTGTTGTTTCGTTTAGCATTTTGAGCCCGCCATTTTGCGATCCTTATGATCATTCTTATTAATGCTATTACTGCAATCAATAGGTAAATCATAACCTGATCTTTTGGAGTCATAAAGATGATTACCTTTTAGAATTTCTGTCAATATAGCAAGATTGACAAAGTGCGTAGCAATTGGATAGATAGTGTAAATCAAATTGCCATCAGTTCCAAATTCAAAAAAGGCTAAGATATTGATTATAATATCAAATGTTAATAGCATGTAAATTTGATTAGAACAGTTATTAAATTTTTTCAACTCAAGATTGATATGCTTATTTATGAAATAAAGCATCACTAAAAATGAAATTGAAAGCAAAGCAGGCCCGAAGTAAAACCACATATCAATATATAATTTAGCAAATAAGCATGACAATAAAATAAATAACAAATATGCGTGTGAAACAATCCTATTAAATTCATTACGAGTTAATAGGATCACACCTACAGCAGCTATCGCATATAAGAGCGTCAAAGCCCCTAAATTTAATAGCGCAGTTAGCACGATTGAGATTAACAATATTGTCAATAAATCCGCTATAACTTCAAGCCTGATTTTCATTTAGTTATTTTCTTTTGGTGGCTGATCACCAGTTCCCTGAGTGGAAACCTCGCCTTCATCTTCACTTTTTTCATCTTCACAGCTAGCATAATTTACCATTTTGTTACCTATTTGTTGTAAAATTAAAAACTAAACACTTGAGCATTTAGTTTAACAAAATAACTTAAACAAGCAATATTCAATACTATAACTAAGAGTTATCAGCAGTAAGTGATTGCGTCTTGCTAAATATATTAGCAATATTTGCTATCTCTCTCACCTCAATTGTTCCGGTTGCAATTTGAATCGTTCCGTTTGTAGTATTGTTCAAGAACCAGCTCGGGTTTAAGTTCAATGCAACCCAAACTTCAACAGCCGCGCCCGATGGCGTTGTATTCCCGCCAGTGACAGAAAATCTAGCTTCAAACTGACTTCCGATAGATCCGACTGGCGCACCATCAAACCAAGTTCCACTAGCACTTGATCCGGTTATTTCAACCGTATTTACTGTGCCATCAGAATTCAATTCAACGTTAGCTGAGCTTTGTGTACCATTCCAAGTACCGGAAAGAACCCCGTTCCAATTTCCCGAAATGCTTGAGCTTGGAACTATTGAATTTGAAGATTGACTTGCTGATCCATCTGCGTTTGTGGCAGTTACATAACATGTAATATTATCGCCTATATCAGCCGCTTGCGTTTGGTATGTTGTGCCAGTCTCGCCGCTTATATTAACTCCAGCATTTCGCCATTGCTGAGAATACGTTATTGGCGCTAATCCGGTCCAAGTTCCCAAGCTAGTTAAAGTCAATGTACCGCCTACAGCGGAAGGCCCAGAGATAACTGGTGCAACCGTATTAACTGGCGGATTAAATGGCTCTACGGCTGGCCAAAATTGCCTAATGATACCGCTAGAATCTTTTATGTAGCCTTCAATTACTTCCCTGACTATTCCTGCACTATCTTTTACGTGTAGCTCGGTTATTTCTCTAACCGTTCCCACACTATCTTTAATGTGTAATTCTTTAGCCATTTTTTCCGCCTAAGCGTAAATATAGTAAACAGTGCCAACTGGATCGGCTACAGTGCTTGCAGGTAGCGAGGTTCCGACGTATTTTCTTTTTTGGTCAAATTGCTGCGTTCTTAATGGCGTCATTGCTTTATCATTAACTAAGCCGCCTTCAGCGTTTGCTTGTGCCACTGGCTCAATAACTAAGTTAAGAAGCTTTGCATCAGCAGCGCCAGCAAGTGAGAGATTAACCGAACCATTTAAAGAGGTTACTTTTGCACCTAAAAAATCTGGGCTCGTATCAAGAGAATCAGATTTAACCTTATAAACACCAGTGCCAGATCCAGCAATAATAGCAATTGCTTGAGCTAGTTGATTAACTACTGCTGGATCTGGATCAAGGGTTAGTCCGGCAGTGGTTATGCAGTTTTCTAACTCGCTTATATAGTTGTTAAACTCTTCAGCGCTTAACGTGTCGCCAACATTGTCGACTTTAGTTGCAAAATCTAACATATATGATCCTTATGGAAATAAATTTGTGATTACATCTTGATTTGTTTCAACGTAAAAATCAGCCGGATTTAATACGTTTATAACATTTACAAAACCCAAAAAAAGCTCGTTATCTTCAGGCGGTATCGTAGTTGTGTTTTGATAAAATATTCTTACATACCAAATAAAAGTTGAAGATTCAGCGCTATAAAATGGCAGCGGGAACTCTATTGGAAATTGAATTCTATTGTCGCCATAATAGATCACAATATCAAACCCAAGCGCATTTGCTAGGCTTTCCCATTGTGGAACCGTTACTGTGCCTGACATTTTAGCAAACTTAATTAAAACATCATTTCTACGCTTTGCCAAAGAACCCAACCCGCTAAAACTTGCGTCCGGTATGCCTAGGCTATCCTCCCACAGTGATAGCGTTTGATCTGCTGCCGTAATATCAAAATCATTTAAAAGCTCGTTAAAGCTCTGCTCAACTCGTGAAAACTCTTTTGAAGTACCCTTCACTAGCAAGTTTATTTTTGTGCCTTCAACAACCTTTGCATCAAAAGCTTTGCCTTCAGGCAAATGAGCCGCGAGCATTTGAGCGCTTTCTTCAAATGTTGACGGAGTAAGATCTGGAAGGTCATCAAAATTAGACATAGGTTATAACTCCTAGAAATGCCATGCTAGCAGGTCCGGCTGGAATATCACCAACAGGCGAAGACAGTGAAAATGATTCCACTCTAGCCCCCGCATCATCAACGGTATTTTGAATTGCTGCCCGATAGTTATCTTGTGTTATTGGTTGTTCAAATTGAACTTCTTCAACAAAAAACTGACTTAAGTTTGCGGCAATAGCGCTTCTCATTAACGGGGTGTCAGGCACCAAACTTGTAAATAAAAAATTAATATATTGAGCGTCAACTGCTGGATCGTTTACAAATAAATTGCTCGGGCTATTCCATGCGCCATAAATTGATAAAAGCGAATCTCTTACAGCCAATATCTCATTAGCATCTGGGACCGGATCGGTGTCATTATCACGAAAAAAATAAACTGTTGTTTGGCCTATTCTTGGGGTTATAGGCTTCACATATACACGGGTAACGCCATTAATTAATAATGATTGCTGCTCTATCTGAGCAGGGTTCCACAAGTTAACAGGGTTAGCCCTAGCAAACATAATTCTCGATCTATATGCGTCGACAGTTTCTTGGTCCGCTCCGCCGCTTATCCCAGATAACTGAGTGTAAGCAACGCTAGATCCAACAACAGCGGAAAGCTTCGCATTAGCTGGCACGTTCTGGCTAGATCCAGCCGCCAAACTTGTGGCATTAGCAACGACGCCATTAACTAAACTTTGAATGGTTCCTGTTGCTGCTGCTGGTATTGTGTCCACAACGTCAAACGTAAAAGTATAATTATCGAAAACAGTAATGTTATTAAATGTTTTATTGTATTCAGGCTCATTAGCGCCAGATATAGCAACTGAAATACCCGTCGCATAATTGTGCATGTTTGAGGTGATTACAGTTGCAGTTGTTCCAATTCTTGTTAAGGATGATACAGTCCCGATCAATTCAGTTACTGTAACATCTGCACTTGTTTCAACAATAATCGACTGGTATCTATATTCACTGTTGGCTGTGATAGTTTCGCCAACTGTGCCAGTAATTAAAATAGGCCCACTAGATCCGGTTGACGCTAAAGGGCTTAATCCTTCGTAGGTCCCCCATCGCTTTAAATACTTGCCGATTGCTGTTTGCGGGAAAAACTGTTCCACATATTGTTGCTGTGTCTTGTATAAATCAAGCGCTCTTGATGCGCTACTATAAACAAATACACGCGCCCAGCTTCTAGCAATAGTTGGATCTAGATCTGGCATTTCTCTAACTAAATCAGCTTCAGCTCTTGCTAAAAGCTGCTGAAGAGTTGGCGCACTTGTTACAGTTGTCATTGTGTAGCCCTTAATAAATCAAGCTGCCTTCTTACATCTGGCCCGCTTGTCGTGTTTATATCAATAAAAAGCCTAAATCCAACACTATTAATTTCACCAGTTACAATAACAGAATTAGCATAACGATCCCTAACTAACCAAGATAATGATTTTTGTGAATAGTCGATTGCTGCATTAAGATTTTCGGTCGTTTTCCTTGATTGACTAAGTAGCCATAATAAAGAACCAAAAGTCTCGTCTTGGATCACTGATGAAGCGGCCCAACCTTTAGCATATATGGGATTATTAACCTGTTCAGAGCTTGCTCGCGCATCCTGCAAAAGACTTACATCAATAGCAGTTTCAAGACCTTGAACGCTATTAAACTGGCCATTACTAATGACCAAATCAAGCAGCCCTCTAGATCCCTCTATTTCGTAAAGCCTAATATCAGTATTTTTTTCATTAGCCATTATTGCGCTCCGCCTGTATTACTAGATCCGCCGCCATCAGTCCAAGTATAATGGTGATTATGCCCAGCAAAATCGATACCAGCAATAGACAAGGTTGTTTGCATGGTTACTGCATCGGTAAAATTAACTGGCCCTGATATAGACCAATTAGAAGCGGAAAGAGAACCCGAACCGCTTGCAATAACCTCAACATTTCCGCCAGTGGTTATTTTTGCATTTCCGCCGACATTGATCACAAAATCCTTTGTTATTTCAATTTCCTTTCCGCTAGCGCTAAAGACCTTTATTGACCCATCTTCTTTAAAGTGAGCAAAAGATCCTGTTTCTGGATTTCCAAAAAGGGTTTCACCGGACTTTAAATCTTTAAACCTATTGCTAAATTTCTGCCCTAAAACAAATTTATTTGACTCTTGACACAATGAAGAAAATGAAAGCAGAGTCGATCCTTCAGGCAGGTTGTGATAAACGCCATAAGGAGTCATTACAACGGCGTTTGTTTTTTCCTTACCATTATATTTAGCTGTAGATATTGGATAGAGCCCTGAGTCATCTTGAGTGATATGCCCCATTATCTTAATCATTAATCTTAATGCTTGCTTATACATCTTAGCCACCAACCAAGTTTAGGAATTTATTACCCGTTTTTGTTTTGGCTTTTTTCTGTTGCGTTTCCCTCGTCTGCACTGTGTATGCATCTGATGGCGCAAGCGTAAAGGTCGTGGTTGAGCCAACACCACCTTCAGGACTACTAACAGCATTAATAAATTTGAGTCCTGTTATGAGCATTTTAGCATCAAGATCTAGAAATTCATCAAGTATATAAATCTGCTTATTAACTTGGTACATTTCACCATCAACGCCAGAATTGCCACTGATTAAAATTATTGGTTGCTGTGATTTTATTCGTCGATAGTTGGCCTCCCATTTTGCCCGCTCTGTACAGTCGTCAGCGTCACCAGCCTGCTCTAAATACTGTATTAGAGTTCTGCCTGATCTTATTGAGTCATCTATCTCAACAGAGCTTATAGGCTCTGTTATTGTAGTTTCAGCGAAACTAAATGCTTTAGCGCTTGGGTTTTTCTGGCTATGGAAAATATATTTATTATAGCGACTTGATAGATCGTAGTTACCAGAGCCGGACTTAATATTATTTTGCCCGTCTGGGTTTCCGATGCGATTAATAAGCTGTGACTTTAAAGAAACTTTAGACCCTTTTTGTATTACAAAATTTCCACTTCCATCGGTCCCGATCAAAGATTGCCTTTTTCTAGCGTAGCTTTCTATAAACTCGAATGCATTCATGCCAACCGAGCTTGATAGGAATTCATCTTCGCTAAAATCTTTTATAGTTGTTGTATCAATAACGCCAATATGACTAAGGCCCATTTGCCTTAAAATGGTTTCAAACATCACCTTTAAAGAAATTGGGCCTTCAAATTGAATGCCATCCGGCAAAGATGAATCAATAAAATCAGCAGTCTGATCCCTACCAATTATAGTTATTGAGTGTTGAGTGTCATTGTATCTAGGTATTACCGCATCAATGTATCCGGTAAGCCTGACAATGCCATCTACTTTTATTCTTACGCTGTCGTTGGCTCTGAATGGGTAAGACGAATTAGGCTTTGCTGACGCTGTTAGATTGAAACTGCTAGATGCGTGAGCCATATTAATATTAAGCTCACCAATTACAATGCCTTGGTAGTCAACACCCCTGATCTCTACTGTAATCATCCTTTACCCGCTCGTTATGATCTTCACGCTATTATTCAAGCTTGCTAGCGACTGATCTGTATTAAGTCGACTTATGATATCAAGGTTATCTAGATTGCCATAATTTAAATAAGTCAGTATTACAGCTGAAGTTAAATTTGATTCAGTTGTAACAACTTGAGAGCTTGCAACATCAATGTCATTAAGCACCCTTAATGCTATATCTCTCGATTCAATAAACTGATCGTACAATCCAATACCTAAGTTGGTATCAAGAGTTGGATTGTAAACATTTTCTTGAATAATTTGACTGTTAGTTGTCGCAACTAAAAGAAGTTCATCACCAGAAACTAAAGCGAATTGATTTTCAATGCTTGATATAGCCTCGTTAAGCTGATCGGCGTTATCATAATTTGCCGCCGCCGCTTGCTCAAATGATGCAACGGTTTTTTGAATGTTATAGAAGCTATTTATTAGCGTAACAACCTGAGATCGATACCTTCTATCAGCCGTATCTTGAGGTATTTTTATGTCATTTTCACCGCTAAAATTTCTTAACAAAACCTCAGTTGTAACAGTCAGCCCGCTAACAGCACCAAAAAAGCTATTTACTTTGAACAATAGTTCACTTGGGGCTCTAGCGAACTTAGCCGCCGCAGTATTTAGATCGCTGACAATCGATACAGCCTCAAAAATAAGCGAGTCAGGCCCAGTTGCTGAGTTTATTATAAGCTGCATATCTTCAGCGACTTCTTCGATTTTATCTGTAAAAGTTCTTAGCGTTGCGGCTGTCTGCTCTGCGAAAGTAACTAAGCTTGCTATTCCGCTTTGCTCAAGCTCCGACCTGACACCATCAGCACTTGATTGAAGTGTTGAAAGTGTATCGGCTGCTTTTTCTGGTAACTGCTCCCCATCCTCGCGATAAAATGGGATAACAAATCTTATTTTACCGCTTTCTTTATCAACGCTAGAGACATCATAGCGACCAACTTTAACAGAGACTACGCCAAAATAAGGATGCGATAAAATACCTGATCCGGTTTGGTTTAATGCATCAATTAAAGCGTCCCTTCGATCACGGGCGTTACCTTGCTGCTCTGTTGTATTAACATAGCCAATAATAGAAAATTCTGAAGGAACTAGACCAAGTTGCTCTACAAATCTTTTATTGCTATTAACGTAATCATGGATCGCTATCTTGTGGCCATGCTTTGAAGATTCCGACTCAACGAGGAATGGAACATTTCTAAAGCTTATTGTGTCCGTTCTAGTTATAACGGTTCTCTCAACTGGTGCAGACATTATTATTAATTCCCCATTGATACGCCAAGATTTCCGACGCTAGGACCGCTTGAATCGACAGTTGCAGTCGCCTTTCCTTCTGAATCAACCTTAACGTTAATATCAACTTTAGATTTAGATTCGGCAGTATCAGATCCAGCTCTCCATAAACCAAGTTTTTGAAACTCTTTATTTCGGTTGTCCATATCTTCGTTAAACGAGTCTACTGGGTTTAATAGTTTAAGAAGCTCTTTCCCGACAGATATGGCAGGGATCATATCAAGGCCTTTTAGTCCTTCATTGAGCCTTATTTCAGCAGGGCTTTTTGTTCCTTCCGGAGATCCGGCTTTTGGCACAAAGTAATCAGATTGACGACCAATAAAATCAGCTAGATTTTGAAGTTTTTCTTGAACACCGAAAGCAGAGTTAGCAAGTAAACCCATGTTTGTAAGTAGCACGTTAGTAGCCGAACCAAGCCTTTCTTGCTGACCTAAAACCGTATCTTCTTTAAGTTTTTGGATTCGATCGGTTGTACCTAAAGCGGCTTTATTTTCTAAAGTCTTAGCCTGCATCTTATCCACATTATTTAACATGATAGAGAATGCGCTGATCGCTTCCATGCCAGCAATAGCAGTTAGAAATTGCTCTTGGTATTGTCTCGGCACTTTTTCAAGGCCCTTGTTTATTTCTCCGATCAGTTTTGGGAAATCTTTCATTTCACCAGTGACGGAATCACGAGGGTTTACACCGATAGCGCTTAAAGCTGCCTGAGCCGTCTTATCAGCGCTTAATCTTGTTATGATTGCCCTTGTACTTGTTCCGGCCATTTCTCCGGTTACACCTTCATCTGATATGGTTGCGATAACTCCAAGCATAGTTTCAAGATCATAGCCCATCTTTGCAGCGATTGGCCCGACATACTTCATCGCATAACCAAGTTTTGAAACGTCTGTATTTGCACTTAAAGCAGTTTGGGCAAACATATCGGCAACAAGTGCCATTTGATTTGCTTGCAGCCCAAAAGCTCTTAGCGAGCTAGCTGCGATTTCTGAAGAGGTTACAATATCAGTATCAGTTGACTGTGATAGCCGAAGAACGCCGCCAAGAGAGTCGATGATCTCGTTAACCTTAAAGCCAGCCTTTGCCATTGTATCGATAGCGTCTGCAACATCGCCTGTTGTAAACTTAGTTTTTTTAGCTTCCATAAATGCGCTAGCTTTTAATGCGGCTGATTGCTCTTTAGTTACATCACCCATTTTAGCCATGGCGGAAACCATCTTATACTCAAAAGAAGATCCGGCCTGATACGCCTTTAGCGGTATCATAGTCGCGCCAACAGCAGCGGCGATCGGGGCTAGCCTGCCAATTAATCCAGCACCCATTGCACCCATTGCCATTCCGCCACCGCCTCCGCTTGGTATGATGTTTGGGGCTCTTGGCATTGTGGCTTTAAAGGCGGCGGCTTCTCTTTTTAGCGCCTTCATATTTCCGCGCGATATCGTCAGCTGATCGTTAAACCCTCTAGCTGATCTAGTATTTTGGCCAATCTTTTGATTTAGTTTTGTTAGCGGTCTAGCCATTCCATCATAAAGCTTTGCTGTCCGGCTTAAGTTGCGGTTATACGTTTTTAATCCGCCAGATTTGTTTATATCAGCTATAAGCTTTTTAAATGTCGATGTCTTATCGTTAATTGTAGATAATGGCGCGCTATAATTATCAATAATCTCGTACACATAACTAATTTTAAAGCCCATTTTACGCCCTTATCTTTTAGTTGCCTTACTCTCTCTTACAATCCTTTTTGCTTGATGAAAGAGAATAGAGAGTCGATCGACTGGCATTGAGCAAAGAGAGTCAAAATTAACTGCCCCACCATAGATCATCATCAAATTAGTGATCGACTCTTCCCAGTCAAAATTTAAAGAAGGCAGGGCAGCGTAAAATTTAAACAGTAACTAGCAAATATTTCTTCAAGCTCTGTTTCGTCAATCTGTCTAATAAGATACTCGGTAAGAAAAACGCCGTCGTCAACCTTAACCAGATAGCAAGCATTCTTTGCAAACTCTTCAACAGCTTCGGCATACGCGCCAATAGGCATACCATCAAGAAGGGTTTTGCGCATCCAAGCAAGATTGGCTTCATCATCTTTTTTCTTTTCGAGTGCAGTTTTATTCTCTTCATCAACTTCAACTTCTTCTGTTTCTTTTTTAAATTCAGAAGTTTCAGAAATTGAAACGTGTGAAGCTGCTAGGATCTTAACCCGATAAAGATCTTCTTCTTGACTAACTTTTTTGATAGCCGCCTGCACAACTTGCTTTAAACTTCTTGAGTATGCTCGCTGCTCATAAGATGGCGCAATAAGCTCAAGATCATGAGCTTCTTGACCTGATACGCCAAACTTATTTGAGTACGTTATCGCATTTCGCAAATCAAATAAAATGGCCATTAGAAGATCGCCGCCCCTTCCATTTCAACAGTAAACGATCCATCCTGCGCCGCTGCAATTTCAGGATCGGTAATAACGGTCATCTGATCAAATGCTTTAGAGAAACCAACGCGATTATCAGCCGCTAACACTGAGTTTGTGCCTACCCCAGACTGCATCAATTCAAACAATTTAATGTTTTCAACTGTAGTGCGTAAGTCAAATGAGCAATATGATTTTTTAGTTGTAACATCCTCAGTGACAACTATATCAACGTTACTTCCGCCTGAAGACTGAGTTGATACGGTTCGCTCACCAGCACCAGCCTTATACTTGAACGAGCTTGGCACTATGGCAACGGTATTGTTATTCACTGTGATTGACGGGGTAGCTAAGCCTAAAATAGTAGCCATTTAGATCACCTTTTGGTTTACGTTAGATAGATTTTTAATCAGTATAATCGCTTGAGGCGCATTTTAACAAACAAACTTTAAAGCCATCACTAGACACGCTATTCAGCAAAGTCATATTCGATCTGAAATGTGTTTTGGTTAGTCATCCCCATTGACAAAACTTTTAGGTCCTTATGAGTGATATTTGGGTCGTACTCAATAGCCCATCTATCACGCTGTAAGCGCCAGTAAAGAAAGTTATCTCGCACATAGGTAATCATTGCATCACTATTTGGATCGCTTGTGTTTTTCTTTATATCAAATCCAGCCGCGACGCTAGATCCTGTTGATATGGTTGTCACAACTTGATCAGCAGCTACAGGATCGTACCAATATAATTTAACATCGCCGTCATTGGTTAGGTATATAACGATAGGCCTACCAAGCTGATCATAAGTTAAATCAACTTGCTTTATGAATTCAAGCTCTTGAAATAGCAGTTCTTTAGCACCCCAATATCCACCATTAGATCCACGAATAAACACATTAGGCGATTCATAGGTAACAAGCCAAAATCTTTTAGCTATATCACCTTGAGAATCGCCCAATACTAAAGGGCCTATTTTTGCGGATTGTGTACTAATTCCGGTTATAGGTTGAGGCTCAACAACACCATAATTAATATATGGTATTGGTTCGACATCTTCTTGCGCCCACTCGGGAGAATTTGGGATCGCCATAACTAAGCCCTTGTCATCGTAATTTTATAAGATAGCGTAAATGATTTTTGATTTGTCTTCGAAATAGCTGGTGAGAACTCAAAAAGTAGAGCTCCATAAGCAACACCATAAGATCCTTCAACAGCTATTAAAGCCTGATTTACTGATGGATAATCATTTAACTGGCTAGCTTGAGCGCTGTGCGTTATTGTTACTGATTTCTGTCCTGAGCCGTAACTAAGATCTTTTGTTTTTACATCTACAAAATTGGTGTTGTTATTACCCGTAAACCTTGCTCCTTGGCTTGCAGGGTGAACCACTGGATCGCTAGGATCGTAAAATACCAAGTAGTTAGACCTTAAAACATAATCTACGTTATGACACGACCAAGGCGATACCGCCCAGCGAGATAGTTCGCCACCGGAAATAATCGAAACATCAGTTAAAATACCATCAATAACAACAGATAAATTTTCATTTACTGGCATGAAGTTTAAGCTTAAAACATAAGTTAGTATTAACTGATCTTCTACTGTGACGGTTACAGTTGTTGGATTTCCAGATCCATCTTTAATAAGAGCCCTTGAAAGCAGGTTTGCACCAATAGAATATTCAAAGGCACCAACCTCTGAAATGTTACCTACAATAGCGCCTATCGGCCATGTTACTTCTATGTTTGCCTTAGTTAAAAATCCGGCACCATTAATAATAGTTGGATCGACAGAAAGAGATCCGCTAAGCCTGTTTGCTATCGGTGATTGCAAATCTGTATCAGACACTAGCGGCGTTGCTGTACCCGTACCAACTTGAAGTAATGGATCTGTTAAATTAACTAGAAAAAAATAATCTGTTAATATGTTTTCAAAATCAATAGTCTCGGTAAGGCCTGTTGATCCTCTCTTAATTTTTAACTGATAAGATCCGCTTACTCCATACTCTCTTTCAATAATCATAAATTACCCCATAACAATATCAATAAAATCAAATGATGCGTAAGTTTGTTGAGTCTCAATGATATCAACAGAGACAATTACGACTTTCATTTCTATATTCAAAAACTCAAAATAAGATGAAAATTCAAAATCTTCAACAACGCCAATAGATTTAACAACCTGCTTTAAAGATATTGAATCAAAAGAGAATGTGCTAAAAGTTTCACTTTCTATTATTGACAAATTCTTTATTGGTTCAACCATTTCAATGCTAACAAGACTAAATTGTGTAGCTGACTCTCCGCCGAATTGACTGTTAAAGGTATCAATATCAACACCTGAAAGTATAAAAGATGAAGCGCTTGGCTCTAGCACTATCAAAGGGTATAAATAGCTGATCAAAGCAAGCCTAGGTCGATTTACAGCCCTATTACCTAGGCTTGTTGTCCCTCTATCTTCTATTTTTATGTATGGATTAAGTGACATAAATAGCCTTGTTTATCGCTAAGCCCTGACTAATTTAGATTTAAAACTAAGAGTTAACGATCTGATCGATGTTTTATCTAGTGGTGGCGTAAACTTTAATTTGTGTACAACATCGTACCCAACTGAAGACGTGCCAGAATTCCAAGTGAGTATGCTTACGCCTCCGGCAATGTTTATCTTGGAACCATCAAAAGTGACACTGTAAACCCTCCCTAGAGCAGAAACTGATCTTGATGGAACCATAGGAGCATACTCATAACCTCCGGTATTAGTTACATTTTGATTTGGGCCATTAATGTTTGCTGTGTCTGGGAATGCGTGAATATAAGCCTGTGACGTTGCTATAAATGGTGGGCAGCTTGATATAAATCTGTCAAGGCTTTGCTTTGCATATTCCCCCATAACATAATTCATTGTTACAGCCTGATCAACTCCATTAACTTTTATATTTTCTGTAGTTTCCTTATTGGTTGGAAATTCAATTGAAAGCATATAAGTCAACACGATCTGATCTGATGGTGTTATAGATATTGTCCCGTCTACCCCACCAACCTTAATCCTTGATCTACTGTATATTGTATTATTCGATGCTGATAAGCTATCACCAATACCAACTTCTGATATATTTCCAACAAACTGACCTATCAAACTTGTAAGTACCCAAGTATGAGTATATGTCATGGTATTCCCATCAGTTGATATTTCATATCCACCGCTACCAGTATTGCCTTGCCTGTTTTCAGAGGTTATTACTGGGGCCTCTAGCTGGGTAGAGGTTAACACCGTGTCACCCGTTCCAGTTCCAAAATGAGGATAATTATTACCAGTTAAAGGATTACCACTGGTTGCTATAGTATCGTAAGAAAAAAAGTTATCTAGAAGCGCATTATCAAATTCACCATTAAAAATTTCACTACTTTCAGTGCGGGCTTCATTATGCCTAATAACCTGCATTTTGTAGCGCCCTGAACATTTACCATTTAATTCTATATTCATTTAATTATCATCCAAAATGATCAAGTTAACAGATGCGGGGTTAATTATTTGAAAACTATCACCGTAGTTAGTGCTAATAACAGAATCAATAATTTCTAAATTATTGATAGATATTGGTGTATTTACAGCAAGATAATCAGCGTATTCAGAAAGCGCGACAGAATCTTTTAATACAATACTTTCTATTGATACTGGAACTTGTACCAGCATATTATCGACATAATCAACGCTTGCTATATTGTCAAACAAAAGAATATCTTCAATACTAACAGCATTATTAATGGTGATAATATCTGAGTAATCAGAAAAAAGTGTCGTGTCGTTTATTTCAATGTTATCAATAAGTATAGGATTTTCTATAAAAAGAACATCCAAACTTATAAAAGGATAATGGTCACTAACTAAAGCCGCTGAAATCCTTTTTTCATTACCTAAGCCTAAGCTAGTTGATGCCCTTCCGGTTAAAGATATGTAAGGATTTAAAGACATTTAAAGCCCCTTTAAGCGCCATCCTTGGCGCGTATCATTAACCAAAGTTTACGGTAATAGTCCCGATAACCACACGCAATTGACCAACCTGAAGCGGCGCGGAATCAATAGTTACTTTGCCGCGACTAGTATCAACAACCACTGACAAGCCATCATCAAAATTCTGTTCTGCAATAATGCCAGACTGAGTAATAACTTGTTGAGATAGTAGTCTGTAAAGCTGCTTCATAAACGCTCTAATAGAGGCCTCGTTTTCAATAGCATAGCCAGCACGTTGATCGCCATCAGTTAAGCGGGTTTGAGCGTATCGCTGACGCTGATTATTAACAAAATACTCTCTAATTGAAGAGCTTGAATCAACAGCGTTCAAATAGTGGAATGTTGGATCAGGATTTCCGGCTGAATCATTGATCCGCGTTGTAACCTGCTCACCAAGTATCACGGCATTTTTAGCGATATTTGGCCCCATAGTTGATGCGCCATAGCTATTAATGGTCACTTCTTCAGTTGATAGCCAGCCGTTTGATCCATTAATAATAAGTCCGGTAGGTATGAGGGTGTTAAAATACGGTAGCGTTGAAATGTGCATACCGCCGAAAGCGTCACGAGCAGATCCGCGAACCGATAAAATATCACTAATTGGTGCATCAGAAGTTAATCGAAGCGAGCGAACAGCGGCCATCTGTGCAGCAATAACAAATGAAGGTTGCGCATTAGCCGAACCGACATAGGTAGCCGGACCAATAGATCCAAGGTAGCGATCAGCAATTAGATTCACTGACTGACTATTAATTGCTAAAGCCGCAGCTTCAACTAATGCAGCGCTGGCAAAACCTTCAGCGTGAACCAATACACCATCAAGGACCTGATTTGTAGTATTGAAACGAGAATCTAACCATTCTTTTTCATCATCAAGATCGTTAAATGTCGTTAACACTGTAGTGTATCGGCGCTCACCAACAGACTCTAGCGCTGCTGAACGATCAACAGTGCCAGCCACGCCACTAAACCCAGTAGCAACAGCGCTTAAACCGGACGGAATGCCGCTAATGATCATTGGTGCATTTTTCATGCTAAGGGTGTTTTCAATCTGCGTTAAAGTAACAACACCCGCTGAACTTGTTGCATTAAAAGGTTGATTAGCTGCAATCAAATTAATTGCGGCAGACATTGCAACGCCAATAACTTCAGCTGTATCGCCAACAGCAACAGGGATCACAACCTTGTTACGCCCCGATCCGGCATACGCAGTTATAGATCCAGCAGCCGTAGCTGTTCCAGTTAAAGTAAATGAAGCTTCGCCAATGCCAATATCTTCGGCTGGATCTTCAAATCCAATTGCATCAATAATGGTGAGCTTATTGATTAATCTAAATTCTCTGATCATCAAAGCTAATGATGACTTAGAGCCGAATAGATCATTTTCAGCATTAAGCTGAACATTTTCTTGTAACTCGCCAGCGGTAGCCATTGAGCCAGCCAATAGCACACCCAAACACAAAACTTTTCGCGCTGAGTTTTCAGCGATTTGCGTTGGCGTGATAATGCTTTGTGTGATGCTTGGGTTTTGCATTGTAAAGCCCTCTTTTATTAAAGTTGTTTATCATCAAGAGAAAATAGTATTGACAATGGTTGATTGTATTGCAAAGTTTCGTCAATGTCTCTAAATGCTCGCGTATCAGTGACCACAGCATTATCGCCAAGGGTGATATCATAAACGTTTTCAAACGTGTATTGATGCGCGTAATAAGCCCTATTATACTCTTGCTGATCGTGGCTGTTAAAGTTTAGCTGAAAAGCAAAGTCATCGCTTGCACCATTACCAAACTTAACGCCGTTTATTGATTTTAATAATGCAAAGAATAATTCATTTCTGGCCAAGTCAACAGCCTCAACGCCTGATATCTCTCTCATTGTGGGAATAACAAAAACAACAGTTAGTGTTTCTATCACTCTTGTTCTTTGATCGTCTGCTGCCGTTCTGTTAGCTGTTGCATCTGAATCAATGCTTCTATCTTTACTTGCAGCAGCTCCGCCCATATAGCAAAAGCACCAGCATTGATCGGCGTCTGCAAACTTATCTTGCGTATAGATTGCCGCAGCAGTTTCGTAATTAGCAACGCCAGCAACCCGAACACCAGCATTAAATTCAAATGAATAATTACCATCCGGTAAACCTTGATTTTCAATAGTGAAATTATTTTCATCAATTACAGTTATTTGAAACCTGCCACTAAGACCGCCAATCTTTACTTCGTTTAAGTATTCGCCACCATTCAACAATGGCAATGAATTGCCAGATCTCAGGGTGAAATTAAGCCTGTTTTCAACACCGATTAGTTGAAACGAATCATTCCAACTAGCAGAGGCGAAACCACCAAGAGAAACTTCTTCTTGATAATTTAAAGTAAGGTCGTGATCTTCTCCGGTCGTTATAGTGAAGCTAGTATTGCTTTTTGATATGCTGGTTATCGGCGTTCTAGTTGGCTGGGAAATTATTTCAATAACCGCTGATGACTTTAGGTTTGTTGGTATAGATGTCGTAACGGTAACGACGCCATTAAGCGCGACGGCTGTTGCTGATAATTTGCTGCTGAATTTGCTGGTTAGGCTTGGCAAAACCCTAGCTATTTGCTTGACTGCGTCTGCTATTTTCATTTTTTAACCTATGTTGCTATTGCATTTGTTAAATACTTCATCACCAAGCCCCTGTGTTTTTTTACAACCTTAATAATATTAGGACGTCTTATTAAGTTGGCTTTTGGTGCGCCCAGCTCTAAGTAAACTGAATAGCTTACATCATTGCCCCACTCTAAGAATTTAGACCCTGTAACTTGGTATGAATAACCCTTAGAAAGCGCGCCAGTTAAATAGGCTGGTGATTCGTATGGTGCCGAGGCCGTATGATTGATTCTGCGACCATTTATGTAATATCGATAAACTCTACCAGTTTTCTTTTTAATCAGCTCTGCGCGCGCCTCCTTTACGTTAGCGCGCCCAATTTGAAGCAATGCAGAATGAATTCCACCATCAAGCGCTTTTTTTTGAACCGCTATCCGCCTGAATGATGCGACATTTGCAGAGTTTGATTTAATATTTATCATTGAAGGTTAGCCGCATAATCTTCAGATCCTTTTTCGCCACAGCTTAAAACTAGATACTCCCCGCGCTCTTCAAAATCCTCAACGCTAAGGACGTCATAAAGTTTACCAAGAAAAACCACAACGTGATCAGTCGTGATATCTTGGTCTGGGTATCTAATAGTAAACTCATGCGTCTTAATGCCTAGTAGTTGTGTTCCAGAAAAAAGTTCTTTTCTGCCCTTGGTTTCTACCTTTGCCCAGTCATAAGGAAGATCGCTAAATCCCATTGTTGGCGCTACGCTGGCCGCAATTGGTGCGGCAATTGATTTTAGAGAAATAATAATTTCATCCCTAAGATCCCCGCTTGAAATCTTTCTTAATTTCCGCCTTAATATACGCCTTTCTGACATAATTAAACCCTTAGTATTCTAAACTGCTTATAAATACGCTCTGTTTCTGGTGGCATCGATATCAAACCAGATCCGGCGGAAGCTCCAGCGGCGATAGCGTCACCCCTGTTTTCATAGAAAAACATAAAATGATTTAAAATTGCATTTTTTAATTGTGCTGGCATGTTAACCCATCCGGTAGAAAATACTATCTCATAGCCATCTGGACCACCATCACCAGCCGGAAACATTACCGGAAAGCTACCATTTGAAACTGCGTTTACAGTGCTTAGGTTTAGCTTTTTATATAGCTGATATTCAGCTTCAGGAATGACGACCAGTGCGCCATTCTTTTTATACTTTATGCTAGCAACAGATTTTACCTGACTGGCCTCAAGCGTGACGCAAGCGCCAAGCTGTGAGCCAGTTTGTTTATATTCCTTGTCGCGAATATCCAGCCCAATAAAGTCTTCAGCAAACTCAACTACACCATCAAGATAAAGCTGTATAAGATCATCTTCTTTATCAGTTCTTATTCTTCCGTGAGCTTTGGCGATGGCCAATGTTAAAGGGCCATCACTAGCGGAAATCATTTCAAGGAATGCCATAATTTAAGCCTTATTGAATATCGAGATCAATTTCATCATCAATGACAATAGCAGGCTTTAGGGCCATGCCGATCGCAGATAGCGAGTAAACCAATTGCTGAACAGAACCCTCGCCAATGCCTTTAATTTGCTTAAGCTCTTCTTCAGTATTTAATACTAAATCAGATAAGTTAACCAAATTAACAGCCTTAAATTTATCAGCTGTTTTTTTAGACAACCCATGATCACCGATTAATGTTAGATCCTCGACCGAGTTAGGGCGAAGAGATAAGCCTCGCGATTGCATTGTAACTTGTGCGTAATCAGCAGCGTCGCGACCGTGTTTTTCTTCGTCATCACCAAATGCATACAGAATAGATAAATGACTGTGCATTGCCAAATCTTCTTTGCTTGTAATGCCGATGTCTCCAAGCTTATCAATATATGCTTCAGAGAAACCAAGTGTCATTAACTGGTTTTTCTTAAAGCCCGCCTTTTCATCTTCACTTGATGCGCCAACAATTTCAGCAAAACCAAGCTCAACAGCTCGATCAGCCATATGAGTAGGGACCGTTATTGTCTGGCCTGATATGAGTTGAATGATCGGCAATGATGGCTTACGGTCTGCGATCTTAGTGCTTGCAAGGCATAAGATTTTAATTAGGTCTACTTGTGACATGGTTTATCTCCAAAAAAAAGGCTGGCTTAATTGCCAGCCCTTAACGGTTTCCAGTTTAATTAACTATTGTTATTTAGTCAATTATGCAGTTGCATAGTTGGACGGCTGCAACTGAGGTGTTAACACCGCATGAGAGACAATTGTCGCGCCAGTTGTAACGTTTGTTGATGTGCAAACTAGCCTGATATAAGCTTTATTAGAAAAGCAACCAAGCGATTTCAGTTCACCGCCAGCGGCGCTAACTGCCGTAATAGTATCATCAACACCCAGAACACCAATGTATTTATCATCAGCTAAATCGGTCCAGTTTGTGCTACCGTCTTCAGACTCTTGGATCTTAAAAACATAAGTTCCATCGGTATAAACCGGAGCTGATAACGTAAACATGCCACTGATAGATCGGGCGGTATAAATTGCCGCGCCATTAGTGACAACGTTAGAAGCCACTGCAACAAACATCGCTAACGCCTGCATCAACAGGTTTTTTAAATCTTTAATCATGGTAATTACTCCAAACAAAAAAGCCTAGCTAGGGCCGAAGCCCTAGCAAAGATAATTAAACGGCAGTTTTCAAGATTTTTAGGCCTTGGAAGTTTGTAACGCCGCCACCTACACGTTTAGTGGTGTAAAGTTTAATGTAAGGCTTGCGCGTTACGTTGTCGCGGATCAGGCGGATACCTAGACGATCAGCAATGGTATAAGATTGCATAAAGTTACCATAGGCAACAGATAAAGAGTCTGATGCCAAGGCCTGCATATCATCCATAAAGATGACATCTTTACCTAATAAGATCTTAGAATCACCAGACTTAAGGACGTTAGGGTTTAAAAGATACTGGCCCTGTGAATCTTTTAAGGTCATGATTCCGGTGAAGGTATTTCGCTGCATAGCAAACAAAGCACCATTTTGATAGGCCTCAAGCAATGCATTTTGAAGCTTAATTAAACCATCACCTGTTAACGCACCAGCGGCACCAGAATTTAAACGTTCAAGCTTACCACGCTCATAAACACCAGCAGAAGCCCAAGCGTCGTAATCCAAGAAACCGCGAGGCTTTTCGCTACCGTCACCAATAACAAACGCTGTGTTTTCTGTGCGAGCAAACTTATCTGAGATTTTTCGCGACGCCCAAGCTTCAACATCAAAGCCAGTGTCATCTAGCATTTTCTGCGTTACTAAAGGCTGAGCGTATAGCTCGCTAATTGGAATGGTTAATTTACCAATTTTCCCTGTGCCTGTTTCGTCGCGCGGATCTGTTTCACCAACCCAACCGCCAGAAGTAAATTCATCATCATCAACGATCCACTCTAAAGAGTCTGAAGAGGATGTAACAACGTTAGCAATAGAGCGAATCGGCGAAGTTTCAAAAACTCGCGTGATCATTTGGTTCATTAGTTCTGGACGGATAAAGAAACCGCCATCAACAGTGATACCAGCAACAAGAGATTTTAATTCGTCAGCTTTGATAGCATCAGACTGAGCAATCAAATTGCCGTAGGCAATAGATTTACACATGTATTCTTTTGCTTCATTAGAGATTTCATTAAATGTCGCGCCGTTACCTTTGCGCATATAATTAATCATTGACTCTTTGCACTCGTTTTCCATATCACGATCATAAATAGAGTCGTTACCAGCATTGCCGCTTTTACGTGCAATCATGGCCTGCAAGCCTTCAAGGGTTTTGTCAAAGTTACTAACTTTGCCTTTTAGCTCTTGCAATTCAGCTAGCGAATCGGCAACTGATTTTTTAGCTGCTTCAACGGCGTTGACTTCAATAGAAGCTAGTTTTTCATCGTTTTTTGTTTGAGCGTCCTGAATGCCTTTGATCTGGGTTCCCATATCCTGAGACATATTTTTGATGTCGTTCAATACTTCTGCAATTTCTGCCATTTTTTCCACCAGTTAGGTAAAGTTATTTTTAATACTCAAGGCTAGCATTGAATTTCTTACTGCCTCCAGCTCTTGCAAAGTTTCAGCGTCTTTAGCTTCGCGCTTCTGAGCGTTTACTTCTTCTTCGTTGAGATCATCGCAATCGCCAACTGGTTTTAAACTCTTAATACCGCTTATGATAACCTTTGCGGCCTTCTTTGAAAAGCCATTATCTACAAGCAGCTTTTCATAATCACGAATTGAATCTATTTCGCCAATTTCTTTTAACGATTTAACTGCTGTGATATTAGCAAACGGGTTCATAGGCTCGTCAACAATTGAACCCTCCCAGACTTCAGCGCGCTTAATGTTCCGGATCTCTTCATCGTCTTCAATATCAAATGAGTAATCTTGAGCGCCGAAGCCAATAGAGAAATCAGTTAGTACGCCTTGCTGCACTAGCTTGTAAGCCTCAAGACCTTGCTGGACTTCTAGGTTTATTTCACCAATTCCAAAAAGACCAGTTTCGTCTTCTCTTACTGTTGATATTGGGAATCCGCCAACTGTGCGACCATGATGATCTTTAAGTCTGATTTGCCGATCTGTCTTGGCATGGCGCTTGATTGACTCTAAAAATGCGCCTTTAATGAATCTGTCTTTGTACCAGCCATTACCGCGATCAAGGTCCCAAGTTGCAATATAACCCTCAACTATCCCAACTTTGATTTCAGTTCCGTTGACATTTTTAGTCATTTCCTTGCACTGGATCGCTCTACCGCCAGCGCGTAAAGTTTCAATTTTTTTATTTTCTGGCTTTGGCATCTTCTTGTATCCTTAATAAATGGCCATGCATCGACAGCCAATAACATTTGATTTGCTTGCGCCCATACTACGATCAGCCGGATACATAAGCAATTCACCACCAACAATAAACGGATCTTCTACCGCTTGCTTTTGTTTATTTGCTTTATCATGTGCGGGCCGTTGCTTACCATCTTGAATGGTTGCCCACTCTTTTTTTTTACCGCTAATAGGTCTTAATGGCGTCCCACCTTCAGCAATAACTAAAAGGCTTGAAGCTATGCCAGCCGTTATTTCTGATTCAGTAAATTTTGTTGATTCAGCAGCCCACTGAGTTTCGCTAACCGCTGTTGTGCCAGCTCTACCGCCGTTTTTCTTATCAAGTATAGCGGTCGCAGTTATTGCTAGTAATTCACTTGTGTAACCATCACCAGACTGAACAAGCTCATTAAGGGCCAAGTTGTAAGAGTCTAAAAAGTATTTTTGGTTAGTGCCTGTTATTTCGTTAGCTTCTTTTTTTGCTTGAGAGCCGCCAAGTAAAAGCATTATTGCAATAACTTCTTCAGTAATCTGATCGTCTGTTTCATCAGCTTTTAATTGAATAGATTTTTGGCTTCTAGTGGTTGATGCAAAGGCTAAAAATACACGCTTATATTGCTTTTCAATTGCACTTTTAAATCTAGGTTGGAATATCGAGGCGTCCGGAATTGCTCCGGTCCTTTTAATAGTTTCCTTGTACTCTTTCGATATTTCCTTGTATAAACTTAAAAGCTCAACCTTAAAAAGATTTTCTAAGTTTATTTTTTTGGCTAAATCAGCCTTAGCTCTTTCTGCTATGTTCATTGCCATTACTCTGCAACCTTAACATCATCAGGATTTGTCGGTAAATCATTCTCATTAACTGAACCACTTAAGGCCACAAGAGTTGCGGCCTGCTGGATAGTGTCACCATTGGCGTAATCTTCACGACCTAATAGCTCTCTATATTCGTTTGTGGTTTCTTTGTTTAAGCTAACGCGAAGCTTAAGCTCTTCAAGTCTGCGCTTTCTTAGTGCTGGGATCGCATCAATATCTATACCTAAAGAATACTTTGCCGGATCTAAACCATATCTTGGCAATAAGGTAACATCTAAACCAGCGCATATTCTCGACGCTAAAGGGATAACGGCATTATCATATAGCGCCTCAAAGCTTGCGCCCAAATTGTTATATGTTGCTGCGTCTGTAGAGGCAAGGGTAAGCGGGACATTGTAAGTAGAGTAAAGAGTTTCTTTAATGGACTTCATCATATTTTGATAATCCATATCTTTGTTAGTAACTCCATACTCTTGGATCGTCATTTCTTTGGAATCAATAACCATAACCTGACCAGCATTAGCGCCTGTAACCTGTTGCCTGATGCGCTCTTTTGCTTCATCAAACGTGCGGGTGTTTAGTTCGTCTTTTATGTTTACGGCCATCGATATTCTACCGCCATTTTTTAAAATAGCGTGATTATGCTCACCACCAGCAATGCTGGTTAAGATGTCTTGTCTTGCGGCTGTTAACGGGCTCTGTCCTCGCAACTGGCTATTGCTAACAGTTGAAAAGTTACGAATAAAAATAAGCTGAGTAAGGTTATCTCTAACAAACTTTTGCCCACGAAAAGACTGATCTCTTGTGTACTTGCCAATAAATGAATCACCAGCAACCGATAGCGCACTTAAAAACCCATCGCTACCTTTTGAATGGGTTACATTTGGCGGCATGATAGGGTTAAGCTCTATTGGCGGCTTTGAGTCTGGACCTATAACAACGGTGAAAAACTCACCAGTAAGCAGATAATATATTGACATACACGCTTTAAAAAGCTTTTCATCATAATCGGCTGAAGGGTTGTTAAGAAGATTAATTACAGGGTGATCACGAATAATCTCTTCACCATTTGGCGATTTAAATTTCAATATAAAATTAGTATCAACAAAGGCGTCAGTAATTTTATTTACAGGATTACTAACAACTGTTGATTTTGCATAAAAGTTCAAGGCTTCACGAGCAGATACAGAGCTTGATCCGCTTATGTACTCGCCAAGCCAACCACTAAGATCAATAACTTGCTCACAAGTTATGTCGACATCTGAAACGCTAGCTTTTTTATTGATAATAGAACCAATCATTTTGCTGGCTTTGTTAAATGCGTTCATGCTTTGCCCTGATTATTTTTTTTACAGTTTATGTTATTTTTTATAAATAAAGAACAATTAGAATACAGCGAAGTTTATACCACCGCTTGTACGATTACCAGACAACCAACTAATAGCCCAAACTAAAGCATCCAATCTGTCTGGTGATTTTCTGCCTTCTGCCGGATTCCACTCTGTAAGCTGGCTTTCTAGGCTGTCAAGTCTTCCTACATGATGCACTTTGTGTTGTTCATATAGAGCCGCCACTGGCTCCGCCCTTATCTCTTTACCCTTAGACGCCCTAACCCCTTCAACAGCAACCATATTGTCAATGTTGTGGATTGTACTTATTACCATATCACCACCTTGGTTAACTTCGGCAATGACTTTGTTAGCCTCCCAGTCCTTGTACTGCTTAATCGCTATTGATCCCCACTCTTTAGGCGTGGCCCCTTGTACGCTGGCATCACTTAAAACCCAATACTCACCATCATAATCAAGGCCTACAACAACAATCCCTGTTTCGTCCGAGTCTTCATGACTTGTAATTGCCGGATCTACGCCGACAACTATTGATTTTAATTCTGGAACCATCCTAGGATTAGGCTGTCTTGCCTTATCAATATCAGCCATTTGAAATAAAGCGTTAGGGTTATCATCTAATATTTCAGCTAAAACTTCTTGACGGTAAAGTCTGCGCGTTAACTTCCTTTTAAGCTTTGCAAAATATAGCGGGGTTAGTGCCTTGTTAGCATAGCTTGGGCCTTTGATTAATAGTGTTGCCGGATCACGGGCCATTTCCCTGATCTGCTTGATTGGCTTTGGCGTCGTCGCATGGATAACCAAAGGGCGATCACCAAGACGACAACACATATCAATTTGATCTAAAACTTCTTGCGGATATTGGTACTTACATAATTCATCGGTAACAACTAAATGGTATTGCGGCCCGCGCATTTTTTCAGGCCTATCAGCCGGAAGGCCAAAAATCTTTGCTTTGTTTGGGAAAACTATTTGAAGCTTAGTTTGATCGTACTTTAAAAGGTCACGCTCTTGTGATGTCATGCACGATAAGAGGCCGGAATCACCTTCAAAAATTACATCTTTTACGTCAGAAAAATTCTTGCCAATTACCGCGATCCGGTGGCTTGGGTTATTAGTGGCGTACTCCCTAAGAAATTCAGCAATCCAACGAGTCTTCCCCCAAGAGCGACCACAAAGCAAAAGAACCTGCTCGATACCTTTTTGTATCTGGTCTATTTTTAAAGACTGATCATCGCGACACCATAACGACCAATCTTTTAGAAGTAATTCCCTAGTTTCATCATCAGTGATCCCCTGAAGCGTTCGCATAGCTCCAAGCGGATCGCGTTGAATCCAGCTTCTAACGTAGTTAGAATCATTGGCCGCTTTTGAGTAATCGGCAGAATGATATTGATCTTCCTTATACTTTGGTAGCGCCATTAATCATTTTCCGAATTCTTACTTTCTTCGTCTTGCCTTTCCCGCTCTTCCTCAAGAAGTCGTATTGCTCCAGCAAGCTCGCTGATAGCCATTCTTGATTTTTCTTTGTATGTTAGGTCATTGCCTTTCGTATCTGTCAGGGCGACTTTTTGAGGCGCATCTAGGCCCATTAATTTGCATCGCTGCTTAATGCAATCTGAAACTATATTTAGAAACTTGGCATCACCGCCGGAGTCTATTGTCGAGGCGTCAATACCCTCGAAATCAACCGGATCTCTCCTTGTTTTATTATGCTTCATGTTTGGCTGTCTGGTGACTGTCGTCGTCTTGACCTGCTTCGATTCAAAAAACGCTTCCCAAGCCTTAGACTCAAGATTATTTATCCTTCTAATTTCAAGCTCAATTTTTGAGTCAAGATCTACTAGATTGCTTTTCTTCCACTCTTCAAGTAAAAAATTAATATCTGCAAATATTGTCGTCTGATGGACTCCGCATTCATCAGCTATTTTTTGCTGGCTCCAGCCAATTAAAAAATGATCAGCGACAAACTTTCGTCGATCCACTATTTCAAGTTTCTTTTTTTGCGAAACGTTAATTTTCATCGCTAACACTCCTTTACTGAAATCAGTTTATCAATAAGCGGTGATTACAACAAACTAAAAAGCCTTGCTGTTGATGCAAGGCTTTTTGTGTTACAGCTATATTTATTAAGTGTTAAAGCTCTGATCTGCGCTTCTTTTTTAAATAGAGTTCCCACCGATTACCCTCTTTTGCAACGTATGGCGTGAAGTTTTTCCGCTCACCCTTTGATTGCTCGTTAATCGTGGTAGGCGGCTGATCTAGTAATTCCGCCGCCTTAGTGTTGCCATGCTTAGCGACAAACGTTGATAATAAGGTTAAGGCCATTGTTTATTTCATCCTTTTCAGCTTTTCAATTCTTAGCTCTTCGTAAAAAAGAACCTTGTTAATTTTTTTAAGATCGCTTAGTAATGCGTCCTTCATTGATACTACTTGGCAATGATACCCGAGACTAATAATCATTGAAGCTGTTAGGGCTGCATCATCAAAAAGAACAGGCAAGAAGTTAGTGCAAATTGGTGACTTACTTACTGGCCCTAGTGGTTTTACATGATAGTAAACATTGAAGCAATTGCCTTTATCCATGCCACCAGCTACAAAAAACCAATTGTTTTCATTGGCCTCAGTAGAATTAAGCAGAGAAAGCAACTCTGATTTACTATCTTCAAGCCTTTTTAAATCTTCCATTTAAGATCCTGTTTTCAGTAATGATAGTTGAAAAAAATGCGGCTCACTTACCGCAGCTCAAAAACCAACCTGAACAAATCACCTTAGCTCTAAATTCCATTTCATAGATAGTAAAGCAAAAAATAAGGTATTTGTAAACAATGCTGGTTAACTGATGAAAATATTAAAAGCCTGAGAAATAAAGCTCATTGCCACTTTACTGCTAACTATTGCCAGCGCCATAACAAGGATCATAGCAAACGCCATTATATAGCAAGCTGCATTAAATGAATTATTTTTACTCACTTTTACCGACCTTAAAATAATTAATAAACATTAGGCTTATGGCTGCTGAAGCATTGCCTTGAGGTATTTTGGCAAAAAATTCTTCACCTGATAGGGTGTTTTTAACAGTAACAACATTTACGCCAACACTTACATTGAGCCCATTTTTAAAAAAATAATCAACTAATTCCTGAGAGTCGCCTCTCTTGCTGTTGAAATATTCAACGTCTTTAACTGAATTATTACCAGTGTAGACTAGCACCTTGTAAGTGCAAGGGTTGCCAATTGAGATAAGCTTTACGTTATCTTTACCATGAATAAACTTTGCTATAGCTTCGGTTTTTTTGGCTTCTATTCCTATCATTTTGACACCTCGACACCGCATTGATCACGGCCTTTGTAATCAGGCCAGCCAAAATCGCCTTCGCTAACTTTATTTATTTGGACCATTTCACAGTAATTTTTACTTTCCGCCTTTTCTTCAGATTTTAGATAAACATCTAATCCAGAAAAAAACAGAATAGCAGCAACGGCAATCACTATCTCACGGCTTAGATCATATTTCATAATTAAGCCCACCTTCTGAAGCGCTAACAATGGCCTTGCAAGCTTCTAAATCTGGACGCCAGAAATCCCAGACAATACTGTCAATAGGCCAATTGACATCACCAGCAACTGACTTTCTTTGCTCGCCACAAGCTGAGACTAAAACAATAGGGCAGTCATCACTAACCGGAATAACTACGCCTGTAGGCCTTAATGCAAACTCATGAACATCTAGCGCCCGCTTTAACGAATTACCTTTCAAGCCTTTAATCATTCCTTTGGCGTAGCTTGCTAACGCTCTAACTGAAACTGGAACAGAAGCACCAGAAACAAAAAATGAATCAAGTGTAATTAACTCAATTTGAAATCTGCTTAATTTTAATAAATTCATGTTAGATCCTTTGGCGGGCAAGCCCGCCTTGATTGGTTTATTAGTTTAGGATGCGAACCATCTTCATATTATTGTTAAAGTCTGGTAGCACTTTAAAAAACTTACCTTCAAAGTGGACGATCTGGCCTTCATTTAATACGATAACCGTGTCTCTTTTCCCGTCATCGCAATTTGTAATCATAGAGCCATGAGCTATAAAGCCATGCGTTATATGGCCTAACTGAGTGGCTCTATCAAAAGCTTTTATTGGATCTTCACCGTCTTCAATTGCGCTGCTAAATATTGACCATACAGAAAAACGGCCTTGAGCTTTTTCGCCTATTTGTACAAATTCACCATGTTTAAGCTGGATGAATTTTTGTCCCTTCAGCGAATCAACAACATGACAATCATAAATGTAAGGGGAAACTTCGCGGACAACATAGTCGCAAGCTGGGCAAGATTTGATTAAATGGTTTCTTGTGAATATCATAATAGGCCTCTATCTGGTTAGTAAGTGTATTTAATTTCGATAGAGCTACAATAACGTAAACCCGTAACTAATGTCAACGGGTTTCCGTAATATTTATTAAAATAATTAGAACCCCTATTTAATAACATTTATCAGTGATGATGGCCAAGTTAGGATTTTTGGGATTGAGCAGAGCAAAACAACCAAAGCAAGCAGAAATAATGCCACTGGCCTAGGAACGATTTTAAGCAGCATTTCACAGGCTGCATTTATTGAATCCAAGGAATTTTTTGTTTCAACAATGCTTTCATCAAACCCAAAATAAAACCCGCTAATGGCAAGCGTGACTATTAAAACTACTCTGATATAGTTTGCCACCCCGATAAGGATATAAGCAGCAGCAATATAGATCATTAAGCTAGCCATTAAACCACCTCTATAGCAGATAAAAAACAAAGTTCGCCGCAGCTGTCGCACTCTCTGACGATATCCTCGCCAGCATCGGTTTCGAGGTCTTGGCAGTGGCCGCAGTGTGGGCAATCAAAAGTATTCAAACTAAACCGCCTTTTTATTGTCGATAGTGATGCGAACTACTGAGCAGCCAATTTTCTCAACCGAAACCTTGAATCCGGCTCGGGCCAATAAGACGATCACGACCTGATTCGCTTCGGTGTTAGCAGAAATGTATTCACTAAACAAACCAAGCTTGATTACTTTTTCAATGCTTTGTTTCCAGCTGAAATCAATTTTAGTGTAGCGGGCATTTGACGGGTATCGCTGAAGTAAATCTTCGGCCATATCCTTAGTGATAGCTGAAGGGTTTTTTGGTGTAACTCTTTCTTGCGGTTGTGTGGCCATAATTTAGATCCTTATTTATTGTGATTTAAGGGTGTAAAATTACGCCTTTCCGTTTTACGTGTCAACTGTTTTCAGTTAATGAAGGCGAAAAAAAACCAGCTATTAAACTGGTTTTTTCTCTTTTGGTATTTTCGAGCTATTCCGGTTTTACTCGATTTCCTGCAATAACGGCACTCGTTGACTTCGCAGCGCGCCAGCTTATCGCCCAAAACATTTACCTTGTCGGGTATTTCTGACATACACAAATTGCTTTGTTTATATCGGGAAATGCAATCAATGCGCTCGTTCGCTCAAGTAAATCTATGTGTGATTAGATTTCAACTACAATAATTGCATTTTCCGATACTAGCTAAAATAGATAACTAATGTCGCGTTCTCGGGGTTAGTTTGTGATCTTACCATAGATGCATCTAAACAGTTTCACGCCTTAAACATTTGCATAATTGGCGGCTTGCGGTTTCACCGACAGATTTCTAGCACTTATAGAATACTGTTAACGGAAGTATTTGATCTAGGTGTTTAATCACCTGTCGCAACGCTATTTATAAAGCATTTACCCGCGACCAGTCGTTTAGCTTTTTAAAGTCCACTTTTAAAAATGAGCTTTAAAAAGCGCTTTATCATTAAGTTGTTTATCGATTAAACAAAATAAGATAAAGCCTTTCACTCTTCAATAACGTTGCTTAGAGTCCTAGATCATTGGCTTGAGATTTTCGCCAATCAAACACCGATTAAATTCACCACTCAGAGCCGCGAACCTTTATCGCGTTAAGAGTGTCAGTTTAATTTATTCAAATATCCGGTTTACTGGTTCGTTTACGGCGCGATAGGTTTTCGCCTGCAACTTCAGCCTAACTTTCTATTTGGGTGTAACGTTATGGTTCACGACTCTTTAAGTGTTGCCACTTTGAAAAATTAACTGGATTAATTAACTTTGCAAAGTGTTCAGCGTCCTTGCTGAGTAGCTAATTTAATTTAACTGTTTCCAGTTGTCAAAGCTTAATTCAGATATTTTTCTTTCACGCTCTTGAAGTGCGACTAACTGCCTTCGCCACTGCCTAGCTATTTCATAGTTTTGAGTGACTATCCTTAAAGCTTCTCCGGCTGAATAATATCCTTCTGGCCGATAGCCTGAAGATTTTGCGGCGCTTGCATCATCCATGCAGGCGGCTTTTGAATCACTATCGGATCTGGGCATTTCGGCGGCAATGGTTGCGGCTTTATCGTGCAACCTGATCCAACAACCAGAAAGCCAAATAACAGACCTGTTTTCGATTTCTTGCCTAACATAATTATCAACCTCTTTTTCTACTGATTTGCTTTCGCTAGCTTCAACAATTGACCTTGAAGCCGCCGCTTCCTCGGCTTTATATAAAGCCATCTGGATAGAGTTAGAGTATTCAGCAACTAACCGCACACTTTTATCATAATCGTTGCGCTGATCGCTAATTAGGTTAGCTGTTAAGAGTTTTTCAGCATTAACCCCGCTGTTATAACCAGATTGGTAAACTGAATAACCAGCACCAAATAAAATTAATGCCATGCCAAAGTAGACTAATATTTTATAGTTCCCCATACCGATCCCGCCTATGCTTAATAATGTAATCAATATAATCAATTGTTTCTTTGCTATGCCTTCCGGTAACCAATGGCAGACACTTGATTATTTCACTGTAAAGCAATTTACCATTACAAAGCTTTTGCGCCTTTAAACAATTCCCACCTCCGGCATTGTAATTGCAGAATGCTAAAAATAAGCGATCATTAGCTGGCCGCTTACTTTTCCAAAAATCGATCTGCTTGCCAAGATATCCGGCACCACACAAAATTGACCAGCGAGCAATTCTTGGGTTTGCGCCATACGGGACAAATCCGGCCTTCTTGCAATCGCCAAAAGTACCTTCTAGCGTCTGGGCGACTCCGATCGCATTTGCTGGTGAAACAGCTTTTTCATTAAGCCTGCTCTCTTGCCAATACTGAGCCCATCCCCATTGCGGTGAATACTCCGGCATATAGATCCGCCATGCGTGTTCAATTTCTTTATCGTACTTATTAACCGCTGAGCCCCACAATGCAGGCGACAGCAAGCACCCAAAAACCACGATAAACAGCAACAGCAACATTTGCATCTTTATAAATCGAAGCCCGTGTTTCATCGAATTTCACCTTAGTTAGTCTGTCCAAAAATCTCATTAGCAAGAATAGAACCACAACTTTAATCATGGTCACTGCTATAGCTGCTCCATAAGTTGCAATCATTAAACTTACATCATAGTTAAAAGATTGCGCCATTATTTCATTCATAAAAAAGCCCCATTGATTAACAATAGGGCTTAGATTATCACGATGATAGGCTTAATAATAAGCAGATTATTTTTTTAGCCTGATTGGAAAATAAGGCTTATTGTCAGGTATTGATTTTATTGCCTTCAAAAGCGTACCTCTGATCCGCTTGATATCATCTTGACCGCCAACATTATCAAGGCCAATTATCGCCTCCCTAATAGCAAATCTAAGACGCCTAATTTTATCAGATACAGATCCAACGCCATCTTCTCCAACAAGCTTCATCATTGAAACCTCCCAAAGGCGTTCCGCATCCTTATAGCTTTCAATATCTGAAGCTGACTTAGCGATCGCAGAAACCAAAGCTATATTATTTAGGCTAAGATTTTTTATCTGTTTGCGATACCCAAAGCTTTTAAATTCCGAATACAGCAAAGCAATTGATACCACCAAGAAAATAATTGATAAAGTAATTACCATAAAAACCTCTTAATCTACAAACTCAATAGCCCCGAGTCTTTGTGAAATTCTGATCATTTGGCTGGTTCTAGTATTATAGAATGCAGCACAAACAACCTCTTTTTTCTCAATAGTTGCTTCATGACAAATAAAGTGCGTATCTTTACGCGCGCAACCTATAAGTATATTGGCCTTTCGCGCATCGCTAACGATTTTATTGCTTCCGAATAAACACTTTCCGCAACACTTCTTTTTAACTTGTAAGCCCATCACTCAACCGCCTTATCTTCAATTAACAGCTTTAGGGCTTCAGGGTTATTTATAGCCTTGATTCCGGCGTTTGTTATTGCATGAGTAACAAAGCTATCTATTTCAGCCTTCGCTTCCATTTTAGCTTTATCAATGGACTTGAGCATTTGATCTTTATAAAATGGTAGCCCGCTGGTAATTGGTCCCGATAAGTTTTGCAATAAACCAAGAGCCTCTTCTTTATCAGTCTTTGAAAAGGCCCCCTTTTTAAGAAGCAGCTCTTTAAGCATTACCGTTAGCCTTGAAACTTCCCCCTCCATAGCCTCTAGCTTTGATTCAATCTTTGATTGCACATGTTGCGTCACTGTATCAATCGGCTTATATGCAATGCGGCCATGCTCTACGGTTTGGCTTATAGTGCATGGAACGCCGCTAGTGTTTGGTGATGATATCATTTCAGCATACTGAACAGGCGACATATAAACGCTAACGATTTGCTTTGTTGGGTAATACCAGTTGCGACCAAGATCCTGACTTACTGTAGCCTCTGATATCTTAATCTCAATAGCATTACTATTAACAACCTCACAACCAAAAAGATGATTAGTAAAATTACCGCTTACCCTTCCAACACTTATCATGCCAAAAGAGGGGTGCGAATGCTCAAACTCTCCAGTGCTAGGGCCTGTTTTCTTTTTGCTTTCTACTTTTTGATCTAACATATTGTTTACCCTTTTATGATGATGGATCGCAAGTTAAATGAATCTCATAGCCAGCATCAATAAGACTTTGCAGCCCTCGCTTGATGATGTGAGAATTGTTGTAAACTAACGCTTCTAGGTTTTTCATATCCCCACTAGTAAAAGTTTTAAGCATATGATCAAGCTGTGCTTGCTTTGCCTTTTCCTTGTAATCTATTTCACGAATTACAATGTTTACTTTTTGAGAGGTTATCTCTCTTAGATCTCCACCAACAAAAGCGGTAAACACAATTACATTTTTAGTTTCAAAAAGAACCTGTTCAATTTTTACGAAAGGGTTTTCAGAAAAATCTGAAACAAAAGAAAACTCAAGATCATTTTGCTTATCAATATTATTTTCTTTAAGATCTTCATCAATGCTTTTTACGAGGTTGCATTCAGAATCAAGGCTTGGTCTCCAGAATGTGCAACGATCCATTGCATCAAAACCAAAGCCAACTAGTGACGCTCGGCAAGTTCCCTTAGCCCCACTTTTAAGCTCGTAATCAATAAAGCCTTTAAACTTTGGTGACTCACCATTGCTAGCTCTCCAGCAAAAAAACGCGATTGTCCAACCAACAAAAAAACCACCCTTACCAAATGGCGTTATATGGTTACTTTCCGGATCTCCAGAAATTCCATGAATTAGATCGCCGTCAACGATAGCGATCCCCACTTCTTCACTTCTGCCTATTGTTAACATAATTCAGCCTTAACTAATTTATAGTCACATTTAAATTGCCAATCTTCAGCCCAGTACGAGCCGTCGCCAGCTGTGCCTTCTTCGTCCACGTCATCAGGGCGAGGCTCTAAATTTACTTGCTTAATTTTATGAGTCATAACACCCGCTAAAATATTTACAACCGATTCGTCCCAACAATCATCTAAATGATCTTGAATAATGCCTTCAGCGTGTTCGTCGCGCTCTTCCTCGGTAGCGAAGAAGACGAAGCAGTCACCTTCATGATCGTGAACGAAGTAAGGCTTATCGGCTTCAAATTCTGTCGGGAATGATGCGCGATATGCACTGATATGAGCGGCTTGATTTTCTGTGGTTACTAACGGTTTGTTTCTTAAACCTCTAACCTCCGCCTCAAGCTCCGCAATTTTACCACTAGCAGCAACAAGACCTTTCTCTAAGTCTGTGTTAGCCGGACTTGCAAGCGCGGCAAATGAGTAAAAAAATTTCATAGACATACTAAGCACCTTTATTTTTTATGGTTGCTCTTAACCATAAGCAGTGAGTAAGCGCCGTCAAGCTCCATAACAAGGTGCTGGCGAGTAGCTGAAAGGTTGTCTTTCAGCGTGGTGTAAGGAACGCTCAAGCGCTTAGCCGCCTCAACAGCGCCAATAGAAGCGACAACTTCTTGAAGCGTTCCAACGTATTTAACTTTTAAACTAACCATTAAATGATCCTTAATTCTGTTTTCAGTCGTTCATGATAACGAAAACCCGCCAAGTAATCAACGGGTATTCGTTTATTAATTAATTGTAAGATGTCGCTAGCTGTTCGGCGTAGCAATTGGCTTGATTACCCCAGACAAATGAAATCCAAGGGACCACAAAATAAGGACTATCAGGCGTGTAAGGTTTTGCACCTCCAACGCTTTCTTCGCAAAGTATCGGCTTCCACAAAACGCGCCAATTAGTTTTAACCTCTTCGCATTCCTGATCTTCAGGATCGTTTTGTGGATCGTAATATTCAGCAATTAAATGATCTTTGCTGTTAGCAATAAAAACTTCAGAAGGCTCACCAAACCAATAAAGCTTTCGCCCTTGCATAGCTACATCAAAAATCATTTGTTTGACGCGCTTGTTGTTACCTTTAGCCATTTATAAAACCCACCATAGTATTGATACTTTTTGATACTCCAACAGCAGAAGCGAATAAACAAATATATAAAACTGTAAAAACTCTATTTGTTATTGCTACTAACTGCTGTTCTTTTTCTTCGCTATCAGCGTACTTGCTAACTATATTAACAATGAAAACGTAAAATATAATTAAACCAATAAACCAGTAAGCAAAAAAATATATAGATAAAGCCATAATTACCTCACAATTTAATCTTGAAACTTATTAACGCAATTAGTAATAACTTCAGATCCGTTATCGCCATACTTTAAATAAGCGTACTCGACAGAGTTGCTTCCGTCTTCGTATTTCATGCAGTCAATAAACTGAATTAGACTTTCAATTTTTTCAACATGCAAAATTTCATCACCCCAGCCATCATAAGATCCTGAAGTTGGAACAAATAAAGTTTTGATACTATTTAAATTCGCATGAAATAAACCGCAATCAATTTTATTTTTAAATGCAAAATCAACCACTAAATCAAAATTATCAGCGTTCCAAGTTGTGACAACTAAAACTTTATTTATGGACTTGCTCATGCATCACCTTCTTTATATCATTAGATTTATCCCGCATCGATTTGGCTCTACTCCTTAAAAACAAATAATTAACTCCGACATAAGGAACCTTTGCAAGCTCATTAGATAAATCATCTAAAGCGCTAGCCTTAATATCCACTATTGATTTTTTGTATTTATGAGTTGATTCGTAATCTTCTGATAACCCTATAACTAAGTCTTCATCAACTTCATATATATCAAAGCTTAATGATTTCGAGTCGTTTACACACTGAAGATAACCATCAAAAAAACCATCACCAAGAGCGTCAACTAACTGAGCTTCAAGATACTTAATCAGCTCCTTGTTTGCGTTATTTTCCGCTATTAGATCTTGATAGTTCATGCGTCACCGCCGTTACTTGCTTGCTCGTCACTATCGCAAAAAGCTTTTAATAAATCAGACTCTAATCTTGATATGTTCAGCCCAGCAATTACAAGATCTGGTAATTCTGCTATCTGTGCAACACCACTTACAGCAGCAACCAAGGTTTTTGCCTTATCTCTTATTAGCCTCATTTCTTGAGCGCTAATGACCACGGGGCAAACCAAGCTATCTAAATAGTTGTCGCCTTCACTATCCCAAGACCAACACTCTTCGCCATTGAAGTTCCAGAAACGCTTGCGCTTTAGTTCATCAACTTGCTGTTGAAGGTAATCATTGTGACGATAAGATTCTGCTAAGAGAATGCGCAAATGATCAATATTAGTTATATGCTTAGCTGGTAAATCTTTTTTAGTATTCATGCATCACCACCATTCTGATCTAAGTTCCACTTTAGCGCTTTGCGAACAATTGCCGCTATTTCAGTAAAGCGTTTGTATTTATAGTTTGGCATTCTTGGAACCTCAAGATCCCAAGGTCCTCGCATTCCCGCCGCTGCGTAAAAACTGTTAGATAGGGAATGACCTATTGATTCAACCGTTTCATTCAACATTACAGCATGAATGCATTCACCTATTTCAACAGCGTTTAATTCTTCTTCCTCCTTTATCTCACTGATTAGATCCATCAGGTATTTTTTAAACGCTTCAATATCGTCAACGTTAGCAGAAGGCCCGCCAACATTTGAGCGCAAATAATCGTCGTCAATACGTACCACAAATCGTGAAATATCAGTTCCCATTGCTGGCCAAAAAGACGAATAAGTCTTACCTTCACAAGAGAAAGTGATCCGGCCCTTGCCAGCACCTTGATCGTCGATAGTTATATCTATCGGGTCCATGCCTTCAATATCTGAAACTTTGATATTGGTAACTTTTGATGACTTAAATTTCATTAATGTTTCTCCACTGTAACGACGTCTTTAAATTCGTCGGTTGTTGGTTTGTCGCATTCTTTACAGATAATTGAAGGGATCACCTTCCCAAAGTAGTTGGCATCATGGTAGCCCCAAATTTCACCCGTTACATGCCCGCAATGCTCGCACTCCCCGATCCATTTGAAATCATTACCTGACTGGTAAATTCTCTTTTTAACTCTCATTATAAAACTCCAATAAAAAACCCGCCTTAAATATAGCGGGTTCCCGTAGTATAAGCAAACTGTTTTCAGTATTTAATTTACTCGCTTTGAGTCCCCGCGATTAAACCTGCCGTTGCGTTTATCTGCGCGAATACGCTGGCCATTATCAAGGCTTATATCTGACACCTTTTTAACTTTTGCGCACCCTATACAGATGGGGTTGTTTGTGTTTTCGTGCCAAGTATTGCAAGGCTTATCGCAGAAAATGCAGCTTTCTAAACAGTAGCAGCCACATTTTTTCATTTCAGCAACGTCGTTACTGTCTTCACTCCATAGCGGGATCATTGGCTAAACCTCGATTTCAATTTCGATATTTCCGTCAATCTCAATCTCAACTTCATCGGCTGGTTTGCCTTTTACGGCCTTAGCTTTTTTTACCCGCTTCTTTTTAGGTCTTGGAGGCGCTTTATCGTCAAGCCAGTAAAGCTTGGCATAGTCAACGTCAGGCAATGAATGATCCCACACTAACCAGCAGTACAAGACAGCTGATCCGCTATCGTCGCCATGATCTCCGCCCTTGGGACAGTTAACGCGATTTGAAAACAAGTATATTTTGTGGGGCTTAAATTCATCAAACTGAAATATAGCTTCAAAACGATCTTGTGTTTCAAGTACATTGATACGCGCAAAAATTGCCGTCTTGTTTCTAGCCAACTTAATAGCATTCAAGATAAACAGATTTAGCAAAGTAAACGGCGGGTTACTGATAACATTGTCATGCATTTCGTTATACATTGTAAAATCAATGCCAGTTTCACCGAAGCCATGATCATGCAAGTCTATGCCTTTTACATTGTACCCAGCATCAACCAGAACGTTGGTAATAGCATTTTTACCGCAACCAGCATCTAACAGGCTACCAGTAAATGTTTCATGCTTTAAAAGCGCTTTAACGGCCCAAGGCGGGGTAGTGTAAAGATCATCTTTACGGGCGTCTTTATTGCGTCGAGTGTTAGCTGTTGCCATTAAGCACCGCCTTGATTTTTTCAATCGTTTTAGAATCGAAATCGCTGTCGTTATCAGTAATAGCTTGTGTAATTAAAGACAGCTTCCGCATTGATGATAAATTGCTTTCATGAAGATCGGTAAATACATCATTAATTTCTTTTAGAGAGAATCTTAGGTTCTTATTTAAAACCTGCAACTCTCTAACCTGTCTTTCTAGGTCCAAGTTTTTATTATTGATGATGTTAAATTCATCAATTAAAATTCTTGCTTCAGCAACATTGCCGCTTTTAAGTTCACGCTTAGATAGCGCCAAATAGTTATTTAAAAATGTTTTTAGATTGTTCAATTTTATTACCCCCATCAATTAGTTTAGAGATAGAAAATATCTGGTAGTCGAGATCGTTTTCTTTGCAGTATTCAAGAGCCTTAATCATTCCATCCGACCAACCAAGATCGATAAAGAATAAGGTTTTGCAACCGCTAGCGTGTTTCCAAGCAAAGCCAGCGTTAATGCCAAGGGCTCTTTCTTCAGGAATGCTATCATCTAAAACGCCATCTTGTGTATACAGCAAATGGCTAGCGTATGGCGCTAGACCGTTACGTAAGCAATAATTCATACATTGGCGAGCATATTCAATGTTGGCCGCAACGTCGCCAGCGTAAGGACTTTCAACCACCACCCGAACGCGACTGTTATTAACAAGGCTATTAAGTCGTTCGACTTCAGCTTTAAGTGTTTTAATCTGGCATATAGTGCAGTGATATATCTCAGGGCCATCAGGATAGTTAAACTCCTTTCCGCAAAACTGAACCTTACCGCTCCAAGTGGCCTCACCGATGCCACAATATAGCTTTTTCATGTTAACCCCATATAAATAAAAACGGCCTCCAGATTAACGGGAAACCGTTTTAAATGCAAACTGTTTTCAGTTAATCGTATCTGATACCAGATATTTTTAAAGGAAGAAGTATTTCAATATCTAATTCTAGCGCGGTTATTGTTGCTTTCTGGCAATCAACTTTAACTGACGATCCCATTGTAAACTTTTTCATTGCATCAGGAAGCATGAACAATGCAAGGCCAAACTCACGACCTACTGTTGCCAAGTGGCAAAGCTTGCCGCCAGTCTCAGAAATCAAGACGCAATTGTTTTTAGCGCATTTGTGCGCCACGGCCTCAAACTCAGGTGATGCGCTAGGGATTATTACGACATCGCTATCATTTATAAATGATATATCTTCAGGCGTTGCAACGTGCCTGACAAAAGCCTGCTTAAAGCCTTTGTGTTTTTTAATATTACTTAACGCAACAAGATTCGCCCCGCTTAATTCTTCCATATATTTATGGCGCATTTCATAAAAGAATGCTGTTTCTTTGTTTTGGTGATCATGGCAAATGCTCATGGGCAATGATGTAAATAAATACCAGTCAGTATGATTCGGATCGTCACCACCCATCTTAACCCCGCGCGGTGAAATGCATTTCCACTCAATAGATCCGTAAATTGAGCTTTCAGATAAACACCATCTAAAGAAAGGGTTTTTAGGTATCCGGTACTTAGCGCCAGTTTTTTTATTCTCAAGAGTTAACCAGCCCCCAATTCTATTCGCTTGCTCTGCTATTTTCTTTTTGTTAACCGAGGGGTTGCTATAAAATTCCTCTGCCTTGCTTTGATCTTCGATGTATTTATCCAAGACTGTTTTACCTTTGACAATACCGGATCTAGCCTCTCTAAATGACTTTGCTTTAAATCTCATGCTGTCTATATATTCCAGCGCCTCACCATCTAAGCAGTGATCAGAATTTAAGCCCTCTCTTGACATTGATTTAGCTTCATCTTGACTAATCCAAATAGGGTAATCAAAGTTTTCACATGTTTCACACAAAACCCACTTATTCATAGATTCTGAGTAAAAAACGAAATCAGATCCATTTTTTTTATATGTTTCAGCTCTTTCACAGTTAATATCGATTACCTCACTTTCATCGCCAGAAAACCCGCAAGCTATAGGAAGAGAGTTTAATCTAAGCTTTTTCATTGCTATGGTTAGATCTTCGGCGTTAAGATTGTTAACGTAACCATAAGGCTTATAGTATTTTTTGTTATACCAAAATATATTCCTAAAGTAAGTAAAGTAATGCTCGCCAATCCATTGTTCATCTAGGTTTTTATCATCATCCACATAATCAAGATTATTTACCCCGACAAGCTTTTTTTTGCCAGACAATATATCAAAGCATTGATCTGAGCTAATTCCGATCAAACCCTCCTTCAAGCTCTTTACTGCAAAGCGCCAGTTTCCTTCCCGAACCAAATTGCGACAGTGGTCAGTAAAAAAATCACCGTGAATCTCAAAGCAAACTTCGCCAATTTTTCTTTTGCTCATTATGCGAACCTCAAAAATTAAAATAACGGGTAAACCTTACGGGTTCCCGTTATTAAAGTCAACTGTTTTCAGTTTATTTTAAATCAACATAATAAGTGCAATCTTCGCGATATTCTGAAGGTCCGTTTAAGACTTCCTTAAACTCTTCCTTGGTTCTTCCGTAGTAAGGAAAGCCAGAACACATAGAAGGGCGAGATTCATAAATGCTGCAACCAGTGGGTTTTAGTTTTTTGCATTTAAAATACGACCTCTTTGCTCCAATATTACCAACCAGATAAGGATTGATTTTTTTAGCTCTCCGCTTGCTGACTTTAATTAACATCGTGTAAATCTTATTGTCAGCCGGAAAATCTTCAGGGTATCCGTATCGCCTAGCGTATCTCGACCACTCACGAAAACTTTTATTCTCGTTGATAATTAGGACCTCGCAGCATTTAGAACAGCGAGATCCGTTAATCACACAATGCTCAATAGCCATGACTACGCCCTTGCTCTTTTATAAGCTTATCGTATTGGTTTTGATTCACGTAAATTGCTCGATTGGCTTTATCGATAATAATTTTGTCATCTTCGATCAACTCAACAAAGCCAGTGAATCGTTTTACCTTTACTGTTGACGGCCCAAGCTTGCGCTTTGATTTAACTATCACACTTTTAAAAGACTTTCTTGGATTCGATATAATAACTTTTAAACCGTTAATTACCATCGTGAACACTCCCAACAATACGAGCCCACTCTTGAGGATCTTCAAGGGAGTCCTCATATTCATCATCGATAAAAATAGTTGCCCCAATGAACGGATCAAATCTAACTTCAAACTTTTCACCAGATCCATTTTTATACTTGCCAACATCAAGAATGATATCCCCCGAGTAAAGATCTTTTCCATACATATCGACGCCTATAGCGATAGATACCGTTTTAGGATCAACGGCAACGCCATAGCAGCGATCAGGAATAATAGCGACTTCAGCAACCATAGCGTTAGCCTGAATGCATTTTTCAGCATATCCGCCAAATATCCAGTTACCAGTTTTTAAACACTTGCCTTTGAATTTAAGCTTCATCTTTATTGCCACCATTTGCCATAATATTAGTAGAGCATGAACCATCGAGATTAAAGCTAACTGCGAGTTTTTGATCTTTGGTTATGGCAATCGGATGCTCGAATTTAAACCTTTCTATTTTCGGGCCAAGCCCAAAAGCATAAACGCCAACTTCAGAGATTTCGCCGACTCCGGCAATTTCCACCAAGTTACAATAACTGATAACATCAACGCTTTTAACACTTTCAACTTGATCGAGGCTTACAATCTTCTTACCAGTAAGCTCTAGCGCTTCATTTAAGACGCTTTTACCTATGTTAGTAGTCAGCCATTGAAATAGGGTTAACGCGCCTTTTAGGGCGTCAACTCCAAGCTTTGATTCAATAACTTTTGTGAATCCGCCGCTTTCATACTCGCGCTTAATAAGGTCGCTAAAAATCATTTCATCAACGCTTTGTTGATCACTCATTAAGCAGCGTTCAAAATTCATCCCTCTGTTAGCGAGAAACTTTGTAAAAGAAGACTCCTTAGAAATCCTTTTATTTACTTCAAGCTGAAGCATTAGCGCATCACGACAAGAAAGCTCATTCACCATTTCAAAAGCATTAAAATCTTTTGGTTTTTCGGTTTTTTTAAACATTTAAAGCCTCACTATTTAATAAAGTTTTCGCCATTCTTAAGGTTATTTAAAATCACTTTTTCAAGCTTTTTAATTCTCAACTCTTGAGCCTTAATAACCTTGTCTTTTTTAATCAACTCTTGACGCCTGATCTCCGTGCCTTCTTCGTAATTTGTGCAGCATGAGCGAAGTGCGGGCTCGACTAACGAGCTGATTGATATAGCGCAATTAGCTTTATTTCCCATTGGCTATTTTAGCGCTATCAAATTCACTGCCAAGGATTTCGATCATCCCTTCGCAGGCGTTGGAAATATCAAGATTAGTTTTTAGGTAAGCAAACCCGTCTTCAACAAATAAATCCAGACCACCGCCAAAGATAAAAGACGACCAATCAAGGCCGATTGATTCCAGTAAAGATTTACGGCAAACCTTTTTAGGTTTATCAGCGTAAAACTCACGCTTAAGCTTTTCGTGAGCGTCGCGATCAGAAGCTTTCTTGCATTGACCTCTTGGCCTTACTCCGTATCGATTTGATGCCTTTGGCAATATCCAAAGCGCCTTATCTTTGCGGGAATAAAAGTCATTAAACTGGATGAATACAGCGGACAATCCTGTTGTTTCGTTATTATAAACTGGAGTTCCGCCATACTTTCCGGCCCATTTTTTAGCGTCAATAATGAATTGCTCTTTGGCGGCATTCATATTTAAGATCGCATTTACAACGGTAGAGTTATTGGTTTTGTAAAACATAATTAACCCGCCTTTTATTTTGGTGTTTACGCTTCAGTTTTTACCGGACTATTAGAAGCCCAAAGCGCAGTAGTTAGGGACCACTTAACTAGGTCCATGTTGTTTTTATGTATTGGGCAAACATCGCTGGCAACAGTTAAAAAATCATTTAACTCGCCACTGGTTAGCCCCTGCCCGCTTTCAATCTTTTTGATTAACCGAATATCTGATTTACTGCTACTTAAAACCTTAATTGCCATCTTTCTAATATCACCCTGCTTTGATTTATCTTTTTCTGAAACATTAGCCATTTGAATCCCTTTATTTTAGATAATAAAAACGGCTTTCAGGATAACCGGAAAGCCGTAATTAAGTCAACTGTTTTCAGTTAATAGATTTAACTTGGCATAACAACAAAGCCCATTAAACCGACTGTTGTATTAGCGGTTATATCATCGATTGTTACAGGCCAGATCTCACCAGCTTCAAAATGAAGCGTTGCTTCAGTTCCGTCTGACTGGGTTACAGTAACATCGCCAGCGGTTCCGTTGCTTTGCAATTTTAATGCTCGGTACTGTTTACCCGAAACGGCGGCTTCAACTGGTCCGCCGGAAGAGTTTGTAAAAGGTGCAAGATTTTGACTGTTATTCACTTTTTTAATTCCTTAAATTTTAGCCGCTGATTAGGCGGCTTTTGCTTATTACAATATAGACTTATTCGCTATTACCACATCACGGGCGTAGTCGCTGGCATATCCTTCTTCTGGGTGTAGGGCGTCAACTGACATAGTTGCTTTTATGGTTGAACCAGCAGCATGAGCTTTAGTTAAGTTTTTACCTAAGCTAACGCGCCACACTCCACCACCTTGATCAATAACTTCCGTGATTGGTATCTGAGTTGTTTCCACTAGCGATGCATTGCCAGCGTCAAAAACAGGAACGTATCCAACTAACGGAGGCGATAACACATCAACATAATTCTGACCAATAGCGGCGCTAGTGTTTAGCGTTGACGAATACGGGATTACACGCCAGATAGTGCCATCTACAGCGCCTGTCCAAGCTTCGCGAACATCAATAAACCCACTTAACGGTGATGGGGTAGTTTTAATCCAGTCAGCAACAAACCATCGATCCGCATCAGATGGGGTCAATGTGCTAGCTAGCATTATTGATTCATCAGTCTGAACATAAGTAGAGTTGTTGGTTGTTCTTGGCGTGTACGTGGTCTGCACCAGTGGAACTCCTGACCATTCACCATTAACAAAGTCTAACCATGTTTGCATCTTAGCTTGTAGTGATGGCCCATTAGTTCCGCTGGCATCATTTACACCCATTTGACTAATGATACTGTCGAACGGCAATACACCCCCGTTAATAGTTTTTAGCTGTGAAATAATATCTAGTCTTGTTCCATACTCTAAAGCTGTGGACTGATTGCTAGGCTTTGTACCATGAATAGCAAAGTTGCAGTAACTAATATATCCGCCAGTAGCATGATTAAAAGCATCTGTAATCCACGAATTACCGAAAGTGTTGTCATTGCCTGCTGCAATTGAATCACCAGTGATAAGTGTTGTTTTAATTCCTGAGCGATTATCACACGCCATAGCTACAACGTTAAATGCATAGCTATTTGGATAGCCTGAGTTTCCGTTAGGCATAGCCGATCCATCTACCATTGCCGCTGTAGCAACAGACTTGGTTGCTGTAGCGTAAACCCTAGTCACAACGTTGTCATTGGTGCGTCTGCCGGGTCTTTTACCTGTTAACGGTAATTCAGAGAAGCACCGCATAGTTGGATTTGTAGCGCTAATCAATAATGATGCATCAATAGGGTCAGACCATATTACTTGTTTTGGTGTTAACGTAACTTCTGTTGCAGTTGAAAACTTCAAATCTGCTAATTTCACATTGCCGTCAAATAAAGCGGCTTGAGTAATAATGCTTGTCGGAGGGGTGCCTTCAGGAACTGCTGCACCTGTGCTATCCGTCCAGCCATTTTGCAATGCAAACCTAACATTATTTGCTGACCATCTAGGCTTTTCAATGGTTATTTGTGATACGTGGTACTGTTGAATGGAGCCAGCTGTTACCTCTGTCGTATTTAATCTGTGGTTTGGTGCGATGCCTTGGCTATCAAAATAGTATGCCGCTAATTCTGGGCCTGATTCAATTAATCCATAGCCACTGAATGACTTAAATGTTGATTCATTCCCAATCGAGTAGTTATCGCCGTAAACAATGACGCCCTGACCGTCAGAGCCAGCAGATCCAATATCTAGCTCAACATTACCTATAGCATCACTAACAAGCGTTTCGCCTTCGAATAATTCAACTCGTGATAAGTCAGTTACGCGAGTATAAACATTGCTTAGCGCGCTAGATAATCCATTGATTTTAAATTTTACTATGTTAGCCATTAGTTAGCTCCAAATGAACTGTGCTTTCCAGACGAAATCGTAATCAATCACGATGTAATTAGGCCAACCATTAGCAATGCTCAACCCGATCTCTAAACCCAACATAAGCCCACCCATTAAAATTTAATTTAAAAAGATATTAGCACATAAATTACCCGCAAACCTCAATTTTAAGATAGCAAAAAGGGCCGTTAAGCCCTTTTGTTTATTCGCTATACCTATCGGGTATTAATACTTTTTACCTTCTTCCTTGCTGCGATTCTCGCGCTTGTGATCTGCGCGCTGCTGATTGTATACAAGCTTTTCAACAGCGATACTTCCAAGATCTAATTTAAGGTAGCCAGCAAGATCCGCTATACGCAACACCCCGTCGACAAGTTCAACCGCGATCATTGGCCGATCCGTCAAATGATCATCAAATAGATTCTTTCTGTCGCCTTCCATAGCTTCGCTAACTTCGGAATGAATTAAACAAAGCTTTTCCGCGATGTTAGGCTTCCAATCCGCTTGGGCTTTGATAGCGTTATAAGCTTCTTTAGTAAGCGTAACTTCACCACTATCAAATAGGCCCATAACTTTTTTAGCATCAACTACGCTTTGCGGCAAATCCCACCAGCCGGATTTTGACGCTAATGCATGGCTTATGCTTACAATAGTTGAAAAGGCTTCGTTTAACTTGGCTTTCATTTCATCGCTATTAATAAATTCGTTTGCGATAACTTCATTTGAATTTTTACTATTGAATTCTAAAGGTGGTAAATGCTTTTTATTTATGGTTTTTATGTCTTCAATATTTAACTCTAAAACTGGATTTGAAAATGTTGATGGTGTATTTACAACTGCATTACCGCTTACAGTTATAAGTGAAAGTGAGTCAACATAACAAACCGTGACAATAAGATCGTCACGAAAACACCTATGACGTTCAACCTCATTAAATATAAGGCTGAAATCTTGAGCGCTTAAACAGGTGAAGGTGATAATGCTGCCGCCATCTATTACAGCTTTTGCCCCTGAGCTTAAGTAGTGATCACCTATCGCTATCGAAATAATTTTTTTAATTGGCATTTTAAAGTCTCACTTATGTTGATTAAATTTATTTAGGCTTCTTATTTGATGTGACAGCATCCTCATAGGTTGCCATAACAAAAAGCCCAGTATCCTCTCCACACATGATAACAAGCTCATTAAACGCCTCTGAATTCTTTTCTTCAGCAAGTAACTTGATTATCTTAACAAAGCGCTCTTTTCTAGCTTGCTTTTTTAATGGCATATATACGATCCTTTTTTGTTCATTTAAAATAAAAAACGGACCTCATATTAAACGAGAATCCGTCTTACTGTCAACTGAAAATCGTTAAGTTACTTTTGACCAGTCAATTTTTTTAGTGCTGCCGATGTGAAACTTCCCGCAGTGACACGGGTACGCTCGCATGAACGTAATGATCTTTTTTTTCTTGGTAAATATTGCCGCAGCTTTTCGCGCATCTTCTAGCGAGTTATAACCAATTTTTTTACCGCAACGTTTACGCTTTTGCTTTTTAGTTAAAGCCATCCTTAAACCCCGCTATTTTTTAGTAATGGCTTAACCATCAAGAAAGCCGCTTTCATGGTTGATTCAGTTTTTTCTCTGCCTATTCTGAATTGATTCCCGCTAGTTATTTTTACTTTTGTTTTGCCTCCAAATATCCAAGGGTAAAAAATCAAAGCATTTAAAGAAACCTTACATTCAATACGAACGCGCAAGTGATCAAAACTAATTGAACTTTTATAACCATTCTTTAAGCTATCGAAAAGGCTGCCTATGAAAAAATCATCTTCAGCGGTCCGGTTAAATGTTACTGGCTTGCCAAATGGATCAAGTAAATATTCAGAAATATCTTGAAGCATTACAGCGTGAAAAACTCGCAACCATAATTTCTTTTTTAGAAATGAAACACACCCACCGCCAGCGGATCCGTTTACTATTTTTACGCCTTTAATCATTTTATTTTATCCTTTTCCGTGCCATATTTTCTGTAAGTTACTAAGTTTTAAGGGGAAACCATCATTTAATGGATTCCCATTTTAAAACACCTTTTTTAAGCCTTTGATTTTAAATATTTTCGCCATTCCATTGGATTTTAAATTTTCCACCTAAAAACGCTTTAAATTTCTGCCATTTTGTTAAATAAACTGGCTTTTTAATCACCTGAAAATTTCTATTTAAATTGATTTTTTCAAGCAATATGAAATCGTCCGCTCTAATCTGCACTTGCTCTAAAATTGAAAAGAAGTTTTTATTGGTAAAAAATGACCAATGAATATAAACCTTATCAACCTTAACCCCGAACAGATCAACCTCGCTAACTATGTTAAAAACCTGCTCATTTTCTTGATCAATAAAGCTTGAATTTGTGCGATTAAATAATTGCCAATTGTTTTCCTTGGCCGCTATTTCTGACATCTCAATACCACCACTCAATAAAATATTCATAGTTCTTTACCTGTAAAAATTAAGCCGTTTTTATCTAGGCTTTTTTGCATTGATTTAACTGATTCGACAACTTTAGAATCGCTTTTACACTTGAGCATATCCTTACAGTAACCCTTAAGTTTTTCGAGCTTTGTTCTGTCTCTGATCTTACGGGCTACTTTTCTTATTGCAGCTGCTTCGTTAAGGCCTTCAGCTTTTGCAATATTCCAAGACAGTAAAATAATTCTTAACTGCTCTTCGTATTGTCCAACTTTTGAAGATATATCGGTTTCTTGAATAATTGCCTTACCAGCAAATAGAGCGGCGTTAACTGGAAGTGAAACGCTAACCTCTTGGCTTATTGCTTTTATAATCGCTTGGTTTAACGTTCTCTTCCCGTGATTAACGCGTCCAATGGTGCCGACGTTTACATTTTTTTTAATATTCATTTTACTTAAAGCTCCTAGGTGATGATTTAAGGCTATCAATTTATTTATTGCTGGCACTTGTAGTGCCTTAGTGGTTATCTATCGAAATAGGCACCAATGCGTTCGTTTAATCATTATTAATGAGTGGTCTTTGTGTATAGGTTTACTAAATACGGGGTTATGCCTGCATTTTCGTAGATCAAATCAACCTTTCTCATAAGTTCACTTATCTTTTTGCTTTCAGTACAAATATCAACAATCTCACTTTCAAGATCATTTATGGCATTCAAATCATTTTGGCTTAAAGTTTTCATCCGAATGTTTACCTCTAAATAATCCATCGCTAACAGCTTTAGCGCTTTTTGCTTGCTGGTTATTCCGGTCCCTTTCGCGCTTATCAATCATAACCTTCTGAAGCCTTTGCTCTAAGACTGTTGGGCGTCGCTCTCCATTTAGCATAGCTTGGGCTCTGTTCTGGATCTCAATATCTCTATCGGTTATTGTTGCTGTTGCAGTGATTAAAAGCTGGTCCTTGCTTGGCATAGGCTCGCCACGGCGTTGCATTTCTAAAAACTTTAGATAGGTTTTTATGTAAAGGTTTTCTGATTTCTCATAAGTCAATTGCTTGCACATGTAACCGACTTCACGCTTGACGTTAAATTCAATATCGTTTCTTGGCTTTTCCTTTCCGTTTTGGAAGCGCTGAAACGCTTTTGATATCTCAGTTTTATCTGTCCCATAAACAAGCGCTAAAAATCCAGATAGATCAACAGGCCATTCATTACCCTGAAATATGCGATCTTTGCATAATCCCAAGCCTGATTTTATATCATCGTTGCTTAGGCTGTTAAGCGCTTCAATCCAAAGATTACTAGGCATTAGCCCGTTTTTGCTTGTCCATTTGTCAGTGTATAATTCAACCATTCTTTGCCAGAACAACTGAGCCCGATCAACTGCTTTCAAATTTTCTTCTTTGCTCTGCCATAGCAACCCGCGCTTGCTGCATTGATCTTGACTCGCCGCTATTCTGGTTGCCGCTTGTTTTATCGATCCCGCTGTCACTGGTAAAGGTTTGCTGTTGTTCATCGTTAAATCTCTCCCCGTTTAAATATGTTGTTGGAAGTAGGCTATCAAATCCAAATTGATTATTGGCGATCCTTTGCTGGATATCAGATTTTAAAAACTCTCCAAATTCCGTTAACGTCTGCTTGCGTTGCTTTGCCAGTAAAATAAATTTATTTATGGCTTTTTTCTTATCGCCTGATTTTCTCATTCCGGCTTGCCAAAAAATAGAAAAGGCCTCCTCTGCTTCAGCGAGCTTATCCGCCTTTTTTTTATCTGCTTTTTTTTTGCTGTCTTCGTCGATCACGTTTTCACTTGAAAGGAAATTTTGATAATCCTCTAATGAAATAAAGTTTTCATCTTCTGGCAATTCAATGTCGATAAAATTATCAGCCTCAATGTCGATATCAATATCTATCTCTACAAAATTGAATTCGTCATTTTTATTTTTTTCGACAATAT